>Ga0070761_10000002_pt1 | contig 245169 bp, 191 predicted proteins | sample HubBroMetageREF1_FD_66724 | JGI IMG/M metagenome (GOLD analysis project Ga0070761, IMG submission 66724) | Reference soil microbial communities from the Hubbard Brook experimental Forest, New Hampshire, USA - Hubbard Brook CCASE Soil... | ecosystem: Environmental > Terrestrial > Soil >... | reverse complement strand
AACTCCCACGCCGGCCAGCAAGTAGCACTGTTCTGTTTGACCCTCCGGGCACACTCATTTACCTTTGGAGTGCCGTTTACGCTTCGGGTTGCGAGGGTCGCGGCGCGAGGCTTCTCCCCTTCATGGATAAAAAGCGCATCGTAGCCAGCGTAGTCGTGTTCCTCATCCTGGCCGTTCTGCTTTACCTGCAATACCGTCATTGGCAGAGCTTTGACTGGGGCACGTTCTGGAGCCAGACTCGCCGCGTAAACAAGCTTCGCATCTTCTACGGAGTCGCCCTGATTTACTTCGCGTACGTGTTGCGGGCGGTTCGCTGGAAGATCTTTCTCAAGCCGGTGCGACCGAAGGTAAGCATCATCGAGCTGGTCTCCCCAACGATAGTCGGTTTCACCGGGCTGGCTCTTCTGGGTAGAGCTGGAGAGTTTATTCGTCCCTACCTGATTGCGCGTCGAACCGATCTTCCGTTTTCCTCACAGCTGGCGGTGTGGGCTGTGGAGCGCATTTTTGACTTTGGGGCGTTCGCCCTTTTGTTGGCGGTCGCGGTCTTCCGCGAGGGAGGGATGCTTTCCATTCCCGAACCCGGGCAGTTCTACCGCGGCCTCAAGTTCGGCGTGTTCCTACTGAATCTCCTCGTAGCTATCGTCGCCGTGGTGGCCGTCGCCGTTAACCGCCATGGCGAAGCCATCGCCAGTTGGATCGAGCAGCGAATCGCTCACATGCCTCGGAACCTGGGGCAGAAAGTGGCCGCGGAGGTGCGCAAGTTTGGCACGGGCCTGAATACAATTCACGGGCCAGTTTCGCTTCTCTGGGCGGCTCTGACTTCACTAGGGATGTGGTATGTGATCGCACTGGCGTACAAGGCGGTCACGCACTCCTACGATGTGCCCGCGCTGGAGATCCCCATCCTGCAGATTCTGATCCTGATGGGAGCAAGCATGGCAGGGTCCCTGCTTCAGTTGCCAGGAGTTGGTGGCGGATCGCAATTGGCAGTGATCGCAATGCTTTCTGGCCCATTTCATGCACCCACGGAGATAGCGGCGAGTTGCGGAATCATGCTGTGGCTGGTCACCTTTGCCGCCGTCATACCGCTGGGATTGGTGTTAGCCCATCACGAGAGATTGTCATTGCGGAAGTTGTCGAAGGAAAGCCATCAGGCCGAAGAATCGGAAATCAGTGGACCGTGGGTGTGAGCTACCAGCCCCTGTCTATTACCCAGGTACGCCCTGCGGAGCGCGGCCGTACTCGCCTGTTACAATTTCTTTATTGATCCCGACATCCGATTTGGCTAGACGACTTCAGTTTCGATCAATCTCAGCGCCATGAAATGTCCCTTTTGCGGATTTGCCAACGATAAAGTAGTCGACTCGCGCGAGAGCAAAGAGGCGGAATCGATCCGCCGTCGCCGCGAGTGCCTGAAATGCAGCAAGCGCTTCACTACCTACGAGCGCATCGACGAAATCCCGTACATGGTCGTCAAGAAAGACGGTCGCCGGGAAAAGTTCGATCGCCAGAAGGTTCTCAACGGATTGCTGCGTGCGTGCGAGAAGCGCCCGGTGCCGATCAGCAAGCTCGAACAAATCGTGAACGAAGCGGAATCGTTCGTCATCGCGTCCCAGGAACGCGAGCGCAAGACCAGTGAACTGGGCGAACTCATCATGAACCGTCTGCGCCGCTACGATAAAGTAGCGTACGTCCGCTTCGCCTCGGTCTATCTCGATTTCAAGGACGTAAAAGAGTTCATGAATGAGTTGAGGGATTTGGTGAAAATAAAGGAAATAGTGGACATTAAGGCAAAGAAAAGTGGTCAGTGATCAGTGGTCAGTGGCCAGTCAAAACCAAGACGATCCATATTTTTACTGGCCACTGGCCACTGACTACTAGCCACTGAGGTTTTTATGAGTCATAAAGTAACGTTGATACCAGGCGATGGCATTGGCCCAGAAGTCACCAAGGCAACGGTGCGCATTCTCGAAGCCACAGGCGTGAAGTTCGATTGGGAATCATTCCAGGTCGGTGCCGATGCTTTCGAGAAATACGGCGAATATATCCCGAAAGAAGTGATTGAGTCCATCGAGCGCACTCATGTCGGACTCAAGGGTCCGGTGACCACGCCGGTTGGTGGCGGCTTTTCCAGCATCAACGTTGCCCTGCGCCAGAAGTTTGAGCTGTACGCGAACTTCCGTCCCATCCGCAATCTGCCGCATATCCCCACGCGTTATCCCGATGTCGACCTAATCATCGTGCGCGAGAACACCGAGAGCCTGTACTCCGGCCTCGAGCACGAAGTCGTTCCGGGCGTGGTCGAAAGCTTGAAGATCATCACGGAAAAGGCCTCTACCCGCATCGCGAAATTTGCCTTCGAATACGCCCGCAAGAACCAGCGCAAAAAGATCCACGCCATTCACAAGGCCAACATCATGAAGCTGTCGGACGGCCTTTTCCTGCGCTGCTGCCGCACCGTAGCCAAGGGATTCCCCGAGATCACCTACGGCGAGCACATCGTCGATAACACCTGCATGCAGCTGGTCATGAATCCGTATCAGTACGACATGCTGGTGATGGAAAACCTCTACGGTGACATCATCTCCGACTTATGCGCGGCGTTTGTCGGCGGCCTGGGATTCGTTCCCAGCGCAAACCTTGGCGACCACTGCGCGATTTTTGAAGCCGTGCACGGGTCGGCCCCGGACATCGCCGGCAAGAATCTGGCAAACCCGACCGCCCTGCTGCGCTCCGGACTACTGATGCTGCGCCATCTGGGCGAGTTCGACGCGTCCATGCAGATTCGCAATGCCTTGGAGAAGGTCTACCGCCATCCCGAAAAGCTGACCAAAGATATTGGCGGTAAAGCGGGCACGTCGGAATTTGCTGATGCGGTGATCGAAGAGATGGACAAGGCGAAGACCGCGCCAGCCGCCGCTCACTAGATCGTTCCCGCTTTATGCTTCTTCAATTCCGCCATTGACTCTCGTTGAAGATGGGAGTAAATTCGCGGGTTCTGGGGAATCTCAGGGGATGACGCGCACATCACGGCGTGTGGGGGTGGTTCTGTTTCAGCTGGGCGGTCCTGACACGCTGGCTGCGATCGAGCCTTTCCTTTATAACCTTTTCTGCGACCCCGATATCATTGACTTTCCCCTCGCCCGCATCGGACGCAAGCCTCTGGCCAAACTGATTTCGACCACGCGCGCCCGCAAAGTCCAGCACCACTATGCGACCATCGGCGGAGGTTCGCCCATCCGCCGATTCACCGAGCGGCAGGCTCTGGCCCTGGAGGCCGAACTGGCAAGTCAAGGTCTGGATGCGCGCTGCTTTGTGGCCATGCGCTACTGGCATCCCTTCACCAGCGAGGCCATTGCACAACTCCACGCTGCGCAATGCGACGAAGTGGTACTGCTGCCCTTGTATCCGCAGTATTCATCAACCACCACAGGCAGCAGCCTCAACGAGTGGCAGCGTCAGTTTCGGGGCAATCTCCCCGTGCACAACGTCGGTCACTTCTACCAGCATCCCATGTATTTAGACGCAGTCATCGAAAAGGTGGATGAGGCTCTATCGCGGTTTGTAGTCCCGGCGCGAGCCGAGATTGTTTTCAGCGCGCACAGCGTGCCCCTGTCAGTGATCGCGAAGGGTGATCCCTACCAGCGGCACATTGAGGAAACGGTGCAACTCCTGATGGAACGCGGTGGATGGCCAAATCCCCATCGGCTCTGCTACCAGAGCAAAGTAGGAGCGAGCAAATGGCTGCAGCCTTCTTTGCACCGCACCCTGCATGATCTGGCAGCCGAAAAGGCGCGGGAAGTCTGCATCGTGCCGGTGGCGTTTGTTTCCGATCATGTGGAAACGCTCGGAGAGATCGATCACGAAGAGCGCGAAGAGGCGCTGCGTTTGGGCATCCGGCAGTTCGAGATGAGCGCGGGCCTGAACGATTCTCCAAGATTTATTTCAGCGCTCGCGCAGTTGGTGCTGCAAGCCCTTCCAATTCGCGAAACGGAACGACGTGTCGCTGCCTCGGCGTTGGTGGCGGCCGACTAGAATAGATCGAAAGATTTGTTCGCTTTGTCAGTCAAGAAGAGGAGGAAGACGTATGGCGGAACCGGAGGGCGCGAAGCCCATCCCGAATCCAGAAGCGCCAAAACCCGCAGCCACGGGCGCGGCCGATGCTACGAAATATGTAGGCACGCCGGCGGTAGGAACCTCGAAGGCGGCAGCCTCCGCGGGGCTCTCGCAGTCGGGTCCGTCGAACACTGAGATCGACCAGCGGCGGCGCCGGTTGGTATGGGTCGCCGTCACAGCATTCCTGACCGCATGGTTCCTGGCCTTCTTCCGATTCTTTCTTCCACGCACTCTTTTCGAACCGAACACCGTTTTCAAAATCGGCTATCCTTCAGAGTTCGCGCTCGGAGTCGACACCAAGTTTCAGCAGAAGTTCCGCATCTGGGTCGATCGCACACCCGACCGCGTGTTCGTGATTTACGCCCGCTGCACGCACCTGGGCTGCACACCCGATTGGAAACCAAGCGAGAACAAATTCAAGTGTCCGTGCCACGGCAGCGGGTATGACAGCGAGGGCATCAACTTCGAAGGACCAGCCCCGCGTCCCATGGACCGCGCCCACGTCGAACTGGCGCCGGACGGGCAGATCATCGTAGATACGTCTCGACTCTATCAATGGCCTAAAGGACAGCCCAGCAAGTTCAATGATCCAGGAGCATTCTTAACCGGAGTGTAGCGCCGGCGTCCCGCCGGCTTTCGCGAGTAAGAAGAGGCAATAATGGCTGACGAAAATAACGGCAAGAACGGCAAAGTGGGCCTGGTCGACCGCGTCAAAGAAGACATTCAGGCGATGAAGGTCGACATCCCGGCCAAAGCAAAAGAACAGATCGAGGGCCTGAAAGATCCCACAAAAACCCAGGTCTACACTTCAATCTTCCGCCACAAGCACGACGACACGCCGCGCAACCGCGCTCTGGGCGTGCTTTCCAACGTGTTCCTGCACTTGCATCCCGCCAAGATCAATCGCGATGCAGTGCGTTACAGCTACACCTGGGGCATGGGTGGGATCACTTTTTTTCTCTTCATCATCCTCACCTACACCGGCGTGCTGCTGATGTTCTACTACCACCCCAGCAAGGTGCAGGCATTTCGCGACGTGCTCTATCTCGAGCATGACGTCCCTTTTGGCAAGATTCTCCGCAACATGCACCGCTGGGCCGCTCACTTGATGGTGATCGGCGTGTGGCTGCACATGTTCCGCGTATTCCTGACCGGCTCATACAAGAAACCGCGCGAATTCAATTGGAACATTGGTGTCCTGCTGCTGGTATTCACTTTATTGCTATCGTTCACCGGCTATCTGCTGCCCGACGATCAACTCGGATTCTGGGCCGTAACCGTGGGCACGAACATGGCGCGAGCCACACCGCTGCTAGGCCACGAAGGCCCGTTCGGCTCCATGCTGGGCATGACCCCATACAACGACGTGCGCTTTGGCTTGCTAGGTGGCTCGATCGTGGATGCGAACGCACTGCTGCGCTCCTACATCTGGCACTGCATCGGCATTCCAATCGTCGCTTCGATCCTGATGATCGTGCACTTCTGGCGCGTGCGCAAAGACGGCGGAATCTCCGGCCCAGCCCCGGTAATGCTGGCAGAAGAAGCCGACAAGACAAGAAGAGGACCGAAGGCTGCGGGTGAATAATAAGAAGTTGAAGATTTAGGACCGAATACTTTTTCATTCCGAACCGGGCCAAAGGCCGGGTGAGGAACCAGCTTTTAGGATGCGAGAACAATTATGGACTGGCGACAAATCTGGGAAATTTGCTCGGCTCCGGACAACGTGCCGATCGTCGGCTTGATTCCGCTACTCTGCTTCTATATTTATCTGGCCTGGAAACAGGCGCACGCCAATGACGTGCTGATCGAGCAACTGGAAGGCGATGCCGCCCTAGCCAAGACGCATCATCGCAAGACCTGGCCCTTCAAGCCGGGTTGGCAAAAAGAAGTCCACGTCTGGCCATTTCTCCTTCGCATCGAATTTCTAGCCGCCATCATCGTCACCATCATTCTGATGGTCTGGTCGATCACGCTCAACGCTCCACTCGAAGAGCCCGCCAATCCTAACCTAACGATGAATCCCGCCAAGGCTCCGTGGTATTTCCTGGGACTGCAGGAGATGCTCGTCTATTTCGATCCATGGATCGCCGGCGTAGTAATGCCCACCATGATCATCATCGGCTTAATGGTCATCCCCTACGTCGACACCAACCCGCTCGGCAGCGGCTATTACACCTGGAAGCAGCGCAAGTTTTCCATTTCTACTTTTCTCTTCGGCTTCATCATTCTCTGGGTCGCGATGATCATCATCGGCACCTTTATAAGAGGGCCCGGTTGGCAGTGGTTCTGGCCAGGGCAAACCTGGGATCACAACCGCCTCATCTACGAGGTGAACCGCGACCTGCCCGACATTTTCGGCATCACGTCGAATATGGCGAAGGCGATCTTCGGCGCAGTCGTAGTCGGCGGCTATTACTTGCTAGGAGGCTTTCTCGTGTATTCGCTGTTCCGGCGCTACATGGGAAAAGACTTCAAGCGCATGAGCCTGCTGCAATTTGGGATCACACAATTTCTCTTGCTGACCATGGTCGCGCTGCCCCTGAAAATGGGGCTGCGGCTCGTGTGGCACATCAAGTACGTATGGATTACGCCTTGGTTCAATATTTAGGTTCAATATTTAAGTTGTCATCCTGAGCGGAGCAGGTGCTTCGCGAAGCGAAGCAGTTGCGCAGTCGAAGGACCCCTATAACCGTAGCGAGTGCTGGGAGTAGAGATTCCTCGCTTCGCTAGGAATGACAAAGTCTTCGGAGGAACATCGCCAGTGCCTGAACAACCAAGCCCCGAGCAGGACCCGATCACAACTAAGTCCTACGCCGCGTATTACCTGGTCGCGATGGTGATTCTGATGGCGACGTTGTTCTGGGCCTTGTGGGACGAGGCCTGGACACAGCGGCCGTGGAAAGCTTTCCAGGAGCACTGGAAAGACCGCTACAGTGCTTTTCTAAACACGGCGCGGTCAAAGTCGGCCACGTCAGAAAAAGATGTCGAGCAAAATCCGGATTACGCCGCCCTCAAGCAGGCCTACGACAAGACCTATCAAGATTCGAAGGCCCAGGCTGAAGAAGCCCGCAAAGCGGTAGACGAAGTAACCGCCCGCCTGCTCGCGGTGCAGAGCGTATTCACCGACCGCCGCGCCTACGTGAATGCGCTCAGTTATGAGATTGAAACCAGTACGAGTGCGTCATCGAAAGCCAGCAAGCAGAAGGAACTCGAAGAGTACAAGAAGGAGACGGCGACGGTTGTATTTCCCGACGGAACCAGGAAATCGTTCAATTTCGAGGATCTGGAAAAGACCTACAACGAAATCCGCGACGAACGCACGAAAAAAAGTCTCGATCTCGGCGACGTCCTGAAGCCGGTGACTGCGGCCAAAGCGAAGCTTGATGAATACATCACCGACCACATGGTTGACCTCACGCCCCAGCAAATCGACGGATTGAAAAGACGGGCGACGGAATGGGTTCCAGCGATTGTGCAGATCAACGTTGCCGAGGCCAACATCGTCGACCGTTGCGAATCCTGCCACATGAATACGCGCGAGCCACTGAAAATCTCTGCGGTGTCGATGACCGCAAAAGGTGAGAAGAAGCCGGACGATTACGCCGATGCCTTCGTAAGCCATACCCAGCCCGAGTTATTGCAGATTCACGACCCGGAAAAGTTCGGCTGCTCGCCCTGCCATCAGGGCAACGGACGTGCCACCACCAGCATTGAGAAAGCGCACGGCAATTACGAACACTGGCTCTGGCCGCTCTTCCCTAAGGAAAACGCACAAGCCGGCTGCCAGAATTGCCACGCTGCTGACATGGTGCTGGCCAGCGGCGACGTGCAGTGGAACACCATCAACAACGGCAAAGACCTCTTCCGCCAGCGCGGTTGCATGGGCTGTCACCGCTACGAGGGATACGATAAAGAACCCGAAGACCTGAACGCGATCAGCCAGCAGATCAAGCAGATCGAGACTCAAAAGATCGACAATCTCAAGCAGACCGCCTATCTGATGAAGCAGGCCGACGCTGCCGAATCGAACGAAGAAGCCAACAAGCTGAACACTCAGGCTGTCGACTTGAGAGTGGCAAACAGCAAGCTGGACGGCCGTTTGCAGCAACTCGATTACCAGTCGCACAGCCTCATGCAGGACCAGAAAAAGGTCGGGCCGAACCTTAAAGATGTCCGCCTGAAGCTGAACAAGAACTGGATTCCAGTCTGGCTGAAGAAGCCGTCAGATTTCCGCCCCACCACCAAGATGCCGAACTTCCGCCTCACCGATCATCAGATCCAGGCGATTTCCGCATACATCTGGCAATCCGGATTCACCGACCCTCTGCCCAAGCACAAGCCAGGCAACGCCTCGCACGGCAAAGAATTATTCGAAACCCGCGGATGCCTGGCCTGCCATTCCATCGGCGAAGGCGATCAGGTGCAAGGCGGCACGTTCGCAGCGAATCTAACCCGCGTCGGCGAGAAAGCAAATTACGATTACCTCGTCCGCTGGATCCACAACGCCCGCCAGCGCACCCGCCCGTACTGCCCGTACGAGAAGAAAGACATCGGCCCCGAAGATTACGCCAAGAAGGGCCTTCCCTATCAGTTCGATCTCGAGCACAGCCAGTGTCCCAATGACGGCCACGAACTGCAAGTGCAGAACATGACGGTAATGCCCAGCCTGCGCCTCGCGCCAGAAGATGCGGAAGACATTGCCACGTATCTGATGACGCAGAAAAAGCAGGAGCCGTCGTCCTATCCAGATGCCGCGTTCATGGACGATCCCGCGCTGAAGGCCGAAGGCAAGAAGTGGGTTCGCCACTTCGGCTGCGGCGGGTGCCATGAGATCTCCGGCATGGAGGACGAAGGCCGCATCGGCACCGAACTGACCTTCGAAGGCAGCAAGCCCATCGAACGTCTCGACTTCGCGTTATTCACCACCATCGCGCAGCGCGGCGGCAAGGATGCCGAGCCAATCACCAATAAGGACGATCTTGCGCGTCTACCCGACGGTCCCGCGACCGAGCCCTGGTACGACCAGAAAGGTTTCTTCGAACACAAACTCGCCGAGCCTGAAATCTACGACAAGGGCAAGATCAAGGGCGAACTCGAAGCCTCGCGCATGCCCAACCTGCATCTCACCAAGGAGCAGGTCCTCGATCTAACAACTTTCCTCATGGGCAGCGAGGAGACTTCCCTGCCCGCAAGCTATCAATACAAGCCGGGCGACGCACGCCACGATATCCAAGAGGGCTGGTGGATCATCAAGAAATACAACTGCATGGGCTGCCACCAGTTCATCCCCGCCCAGCAAACCATTCTGATGGGAATGAAGCAGTATCAGGATATTCAAGAGCAGTTGCCGCCCAAGCTCTTGACCGAAGGTGCCCGCGTCGATCCCGAATGGCTGCGCAAGTTCCTGTCGAATCCTGCGCTCAGCACCACGGACACCAACCGCAACGGCGTGCGCCCTTACCTGAGAGTTCGCATGCCCACGTTCTCGTTCTCTGACAACGAACTCCGCAAACTGGTGCGCTTCTTCCAGGCGCTGTCGCAACAACCCATGCCCTACATTCCAGAGCAGGTCCCGGTGCTCAGCACAAAAGAAACGGACATGGCGCGCAGCCTGTTCTCGAGCACTGCGGCTCCTTGTTTGAAGTGCCACGCCACGGGCGATCCCACACACGACAAGATCGCCACGGCGCCGAACTTCCTGCTGGCAAAGGAACGTCTCAAGCCGGACTGGGTCGAGCGCTGGATCACCGATCCGCAGGCCGTAAGCCCCGGCACATCGATGCCATCGGGCTTGTTCAAGCAACAGAATAATCAGTGGGTCTTCGCCGGGCCGACGCCGCCGTCGTTCCAGGGCTACGAGGGAGATCACCGCAAGCTGCTGACCGATTACATCTTCCAGTTAACGCCGGAAGAACAACGGAGGGTAGCGTCGTCCATGCCGCATGCCAAAGCAGCCGTACAACCCACAAGAAAGAGCAATCGCAAACAGGCAGCGGTGGAAGCGCATCAAGCCGCAAGCGGCGGTTCGCGGTAAAATGTTCGGTTCGAAACATCCACGGGGCGCTGTCATCCCGAGCGAAGCGAGGGATCATGGTGTTTACCCGTGGAGGCAACACCGCTGGCACCGGCAAGGACCAATATCCCTCGCCTTGCTCGGGATGACAAGGTTTCTGAAGTCGACTACTAGAGAAAAGAAAGAAGGACATCATGAATAAGAAAAGTTCGAGGATGATATCGGTCAGCGTGCTGGCGTTGTGCGCCTTGCTGCTGGCAGTGGCTTGCAATAAAAAAGAGGAACCAGAGCAATCGGGCAGCACCATGTCTCAGTCAGCAGCGCCCGCTCCGGCCGCTACGCCAATCGATCCCGCAACCGTAGCCACGGTGAGCGGCACAGTCAAGTTCGATGGCGCAGCCCCGAAGCAATCCAAGATCGACATGAGCCAGGACCCCGCATGCAAAGGCATGAATGAAGCCGAGAACGTTGTTGTAGCTGACGGCAATCTCGCCAACGTCTTCGTCTACGTAAAAGACGGACTCGGCACTCGCACCTTCGACGTCCCCACAACCCCGGTCGTCCTCGACCAGAGCGGCTGCAAGTATCACCCCCACGTGCTGGGCGTGATGGCGGGCCAGACGGTCCAGATCAAGAATGACGATCAGACCACCCATAACATCCATCCCACCCCCAAAGATAACCGCGAATGGAACGAGTCGCAGCCGCCAGCCTCAGCTCCTCTCGAGAAAAACTTTGCCCGTGAAGAGATCATGCTTCCCGTAAAGTGCAACCAGCACCCCTGGATGAAGATGTACATCAACGTGGTCAAGAGCCCGTTCTACGCCGTCACCGACAAGAGCGGCAAATACACCATCACTGGCCTGCCTCCCGGCGACTACACCATCGCCTTCGTGCAGGAAAAGCTGGGCGAGCAAGACCAGAAGGTGACGGTCGGCCCCAAAGATACCAAGACCGTGGACCAGAGCTTCAAACCTGCGGCCGAGTAGCGTTAACTTCGTCTGATAAAATAACGTGTTTGGCGTAGCGGGCTGGGCCAGTCGGCGCAGCCCGCTGCGTTCCAAAGCCGGGATGCTTTCATCCCTGCTAACCCAAGGGGAACACTCTGAAAGCCATCCCACCAACCTACAATCGCTACCATCACGCCTTCGCCGTGTTCACCGCCTGCGCGGCACTCGTCGTGATCACGGCAGGAGCGCTGGTCACCAGCAACGACGCTGGCCTGTCAGTTCCCGACTGGCCAACCTCGTTTGGCTATCTGGTGAAGGTTCCACACTTCGTAGGCGGCATACGTTACGAGTGGAGTCACCGCATGGTGGCTGGCACGCTAGTCACGCTAACCCTCGCAATCGCCGTCTGGACCCTGCTGGTCGAGCGCCGGCGCTGGATGCGATGGCTCGCGGTAGCCGCGTTCTGCACAGTGATCGCGCAAGCCGTTTTGGGCGGGCTTACAGTTTTATTCCTCCAACCGCCGTGGATTTCCACCGCACATGCCACGGTAGCCCAAACATTTTTCTGCATCGCCGTATCCATCGCACTCTTCACCGGACGCAAGTGGGTGGAAGAACAGCCGCGCATTGTGTTTGACCAGCGCCATCCCAGCCTGTTTACGCTGACCTTGCTCTCCATCTTCGTACTCTACGTGCAGCTCATTCTCGGCGGAATGTTCCGCCATCACGGCATGAGCTGGTGGCCTCACGTGCTGAACGCAGTCACAGTGTCGTTCGTCCTCGCCTGGACTGCAATCCGCGCAATCTCGGTATATTCAAACATCGAGGCAGTACGACGTCCCGCCATCATAATGCTGTCGCTTCTCATCACGCAGCTTGGCCTCGGCTTCACCGCCTTTGTCACGCGGGTTGCCTGGGGCAGAGACGCGGCGCAGCCGGAACTGCCCATGGTCGCCTCCACCGTGGCCCATGTGGCCGTGGGAGCACTCTTGCTCGCAACCACGGTAGTCCTCGCAATTCAAGTCTGGCGTTACGTTCCAGCCTCAATTGAACAGGACGAGCGTGTACCCCATGCGCAACGAGGCGCTTCCACCGCATGAGCATCGCCAGCCAACCCTTGGTCCTGGTGCGTGGTCCACGAGAGGTCGTCCGCGACTACGCTGAACTCACCAAGCTGCGCGTCACCACGCTGGTCGTGATGACAGCCGGCTGCGGATACTATTTCGGCGCCGCCAAGTCCGGCATCTCTTCCCTTTCCTGGGGACTCTTCCACGCGCTAGCCGGAATCGGATTGATCGCCGCCGGAGCCGCATCTCTCAACGAAGTAATGGAAGTTGACATCGACAGCCGCATGCGTCGCACCGCCCAGCGTCCGCTGCCCACAGGCCGAATGAGCCGTCGCCACGCCGCAATTGCCGGCCTGGCAATGACCATCGGCGGAGCCTTGTATCTAGGCTTTGCCATGAACGCGCTCACTGGATGCCTGGCCTTGGCCACCTCGGTGGTATATCTCGGCGCCTACACGCCGTTAAAGAAAGTTCATCCCATCTGCACCTTCGTAGGCGCATTCCCTGGAGCCATGCCCGGCGTCCTCGGTTGGACCGCCGCCCGCGGTCGCCTCGACTGGGGCGCACTGGTCATGTTCGCCATCGTCTTCTTCTGGCAGTTCCCGCATTTCTTCTCTATCGCCTGGCTCTATCGCGAAGACTACGCGGCCGGAGCCATCCGCATGTTGCCCGTGGTCGAGAAAGACGGCCGCTCCACTGCCCGCCAGATCGTAGCGTATTCCGTGGCACTGATCCCGGTAACATTGTTGCCCACGCTGCTTCACATGGCGGGGAAGATTTATTTCGCGGCAGCGCTCGTCATGGGTCTGGGCCTCCTCTACGTCGGCCTGCGCCTCGCCACGTTGAGAGCGCCAATCACTGCGGCGGCCTCAAAACAGCGCGCCCGGCAATTGCTCCAGGCAACAGTCCTCTATTTGCCTCTTTTGTTCATTGTCATGATGTTCGACACGGTATCGTCGTAAACTGGTATCAGCATCACCCAGGAATCCCTTTGGTCTCGAACGTTTCTGCCATCGCCGACGCCGGCCCGGAAGTCACGCCTCCTTCCGTGGAGCCCGTAATCTCCGTAGAGAACCTGGTGCATCGCTATGAGAACCGCACCGCTCTCAACGGCGTTTCGTTCGACGTGCGCCCGGCGGAATTGTTCGGCCTGCTCGGTCCAAACGGCAGCGGCAAGACCACACTGTTCCGGATCCTTTCCACGTTGATGATCCCAACCGCCGGACGCGCCCTGATCATGGGCTGCGACGCGGCGCGGGAACCGGCGCCCCTGCGGCGTCAGATCGGCGTGGTCTTCCAGGCCCAGAGCGTCGACCTGAAGCTCACTGCCTACGAGAATCTCTGGCATCAGGGACATCTCTACGGCCTGCGCGGCCCCGCCCTGAAAAACCGTATTTACGAAATCCTCTCGCGTGTCGGTCTCGCCGATCGCGCCAAAGAACTGGTCGAAACCTTCTCCGGAGGAATGCAGCGCCGCATCGAGTTGGCCAAAGGACTACTGCACCACCCCGGAGTGCTTCTCCTCGACGAACCCACCACCGGCCTCGATCCCGGCGCCCGGCGCGATCTTTGGCAATACCTGCAGATGTTGCGCGACGAAGAGCGCGTTTCCGTCCTGGTCACCACGCATCTCATGGAAGAAGCCGAGCGCTGCGACCGCCTCGCCATCCTCAATGAAGGCAACCTCGTGGCCATGGGCACGCCGGCGGAGTTAAAGAGCGAAATCGGCGGCGATATCATTCTGCTCGAGGCCGCCCACGATGCGGCAGTGCTGGCCGAGCGCATCCGGGCACGCTTCCACATGGAAACCACGGTCCTCGAAAATCAGGTCCGCATGGAACGCGAAGGCGCGCACCGCTTTATCACCGAAGTAGTCGAAGCGTTTCCCGGAGAGATCGAGGCGCTCTCGGTAAGCAAGCCAGCACTCGAAGACGTATTCATTCGCCGCACCGGACACAAATTCTGGACCGAAGCCAACGACGCAGACGCTCAGTCCAACTCAGAAGATCACAGGAGGTAACGTGCGTTGATTGTCATTCCGAACAAGCGTTTTTTGCGCAGTGAGGAATCTGGGCGAGCCGCGCGACGGGTCGCGGTTTTTGCGACCCATCAATCGCGCGTTTGGCTCGCTTCCTTATCGAACTGCACCGCTACCCGATCACAGGAGGTAATGTGCGCTCTATGATTCTTGCACTTTCTCTCGCGCTAACAATCATCCCTTTGCTGGGCATAGCGTGGATTTTCATGAATGGCATGATTACTTTGTCGCCGCCCTCAGCCACCGTGGACGGTCTATTCATGACCTTGATCCTTCTGGCGCTCTCCGGAACCTTCCTGCTGAACGCGTACTGGGAAATGCGCGACCAGGGCATGATCGGTAAGAAGAAGACCGCAGCTCCGGCAACAAAATCTCCCGCAGCGAAAGCGACTTAACGTGGCCACTCAAACCGTCACGCTATCTCGACCGCTCGCCTCCGCTTCGGCGGGCGTGTTCTTGCCGGCGTTCACTCTCTGGTGGCGCGAGATTGTGCGCTTCTACCGCCAGAAGTCGCGCGTAGTCGGCGTGCTGGCGTCGCCTCTGGTGTTCTGGGTAGTCCTCGGCTCAGGATTCGGCAACTCCTTCCGCGCCGGCGCCGGCCAGGGCCAGGAGCCCTATATGAACTATTTCTATCCCGGCACCTTGATCCTGATCGTCCTGTTCACTTCGATCTTCGCCATGATGTCGCTCATCGAAGACCGTAAAGAAGGCTTCCTGCTCTCCGTGATGGTCGCCCCGGTTCCGCGCTCGGCAATTGTGCTGGGTAAAGTTCTCGGCGGAACCACGCTCGCCGCAGTGCAGGGGATGATCTTCCTGATCTTCGCGCCCTTCGCTGGAGTGCATCTCCATCCCCTGCAAGTGTTGCTGGTGGCCGTTGTGGTCTTTCTGGTTTCGTTTGCCTTAACCGCACTGGGTTTCGCCATCGCCTGGCCCATGGACTCAACCTCTGCCTTCCATGGCATCATCAACCTGTTTCTAATTCCTCTGTGGCTCATGTCAGGCGCGTTGTTTGCGCCCTCCGGTGCCTCAGGCTGGATTCGCGCCCTCATGAAATTGAATCCCCTGACTTACGGAGTGGCAGCGTTGCGCGACCTGCTCTATCCCGGAATGGACACATCATTCCCTCTGGACCAGTCCATGGCAACTCTGCTCCTGTTTTCGCTAGTCATGTTCGGCCTCGCCTTCCTGATGGCAAACCGCCGCACCACGAGGCCTGCCGCCTGATTACCAAAATATAATCACCAGAATATGATCGCTGAACAATACGCCTATTTCCCCGCCCTCATCGCCAGCCTGAACGGAGCCAGCGCGGTCCTACTGGTAGCCGGACGGTACGCCATCGCCCGCAATCGCATGGCGGTGCACCGCGCCTTCATGATCGCCGCCGTAGTAGCCTCAGCTTTGTTTCTGGCCTGCTACGTTTACTTCCACGTGCATGTAGGCAACGTTCGTTTTCTCGGCCAGGGTGTATGGCGTCCAATTTATTTCGCGATCCTGATCCCCCACGTCACGCTGGCCATCGTGATCGTCCCCATGGTAATCATCACCCTGATCCGCGGCTTGCGCGCGCGTTATGACAGCCACCGAGCCATCGCCCGCTGGACGTTCCCCCTGTGGATGTACGTCAGCGTAACCGGCGTGATCGTATACTTCATGCTGTACCAATGGTTCCCCCACAGCTGAACGGGAAAAAGATTTACCCCGTGTCCCCCGTGCCCTCTGTGGCAAAGATTTTGACTTTATGTCAACAGTGAGATTAAAAATCGACGTCTCCGGCACAACAGGCGACGAAGCCTGGCGCGAAATCAACCAATTCGACCAAATCCAAAGCGCCAACTTCGGCCCCCAATTCGGCAGCGGCGGACTGTCCACAAGCCCCGCAGCCAAGGCCGCCACGGCCCCGCCGCCAAGCGAAGCAAGCCGGAACCCATACCCAAAGGGCGCCTGGATCGGAGCAGAAATCCGCCTCCAGACCCCGCTTCTGGCCCAGTATGCCGTCTCACATTATCTGGAACAAGACCGCGTCCTCGACGCCGACGTCGTAGAGTAGTTACTAGCTTTGGATTTTCTCTGTGACTCTGTGGTGAAATGTTTTCCCTATGTCGGCCAATCCAACTTCCGTCGCGCCCACCAGCGAAGCTAAACCGCCGAAGCCCGGCATGTCCCGCACCCAAAAACTTCTCTTCTTCGTAACCGCGTGGCTGATCTGCCTCATGCCGTTCCTGTTCTGGTGGAACACCTGGTTCGGCCGCAAGCTTTCCAATCAGCAGCTAACCGAATACCTGCACGACACAAAAAAACCGCGCCACATTCAGCAAGCGCTGGTTCAGGTAGGCGAACGCATCGCAAGTCACGACCCCTCCGTGAAACAGTGGTATCCGGACCTGGTCCGCCTGGCAACCGATCCCGTAGAAGAAGTGCGCAACACCGACGCCTGGGTAATGGGCCAGGACACCACCGCCGCAAGTTTTCACGAAACTCTGCTGAAGATGCTATCCGACCCGGCCCCCATGGTTCGCGGCAATGCCGCGCTGTCGCTGGTGCGCTTCGGCGACGCCACCGGCCGTCCGCAGATTCTAGCCCTGCTGCAGCCCGCGCAAATTTCTTCTCCCGAGTCTGGACGCATCATCGACGCAGACCGTCCGGGCACGGCCATCCACGAAGGCGGCCTGATCGCAAAGCTGCAATACGGGAACCAGCAGATTGCAGAAATCCGCTCTCTCATTCCCGGCCGTATCCGCTCCGTAGCCGGAACGGGAGCAAACATTTCCGCAGGAGCAGAAGTGGCGGTAGTCGATCCCGCGAACGATCAGGTCTGGGAAGCCCTGCGCGCCCTCTATCTAATCGGCCAGCTCGACGACCTCCCAGCCATCCGTCCCTACGAACGAGACGTACCAGATATTTCCAACGATGTCCGCCAGCAAGCAGTAGAAACGGAACAAGCAATCCGAAAAAGATCCGGCTCCTAATGGCTTATAAGTCCTTGTCATTATGGCTTATAAGTCCTTGTCATTCCGAACCGGGCTGAAAGCCCGGTGAGGAACCTGCTGTTGACTTTCCTGCCGTCACTATTTCTAGACAGTCGAGGCCGCAAGCGAGCCCCTTCACCCCACCGCTTCCACCACCACTCTCTCCACATCCCCCCAAGCCCCAGCCCGCGGATCAACCACCTCAAAATGCCCCGCCCAGGCAATCTCCACCAGCCGTGCATCTTCTTTCATCTTCTGCTTCGCGCGAACATAATCGCGACTGAATGCCGCAGGCACCACATCATCCGCCGAACCATGCACCAGCCACTGCCGCGCCCCAATCCCAAGCTTCATCGGATCAGCTTCCTTATAATGATCCCCAACCTCAGCTGGAGTCCCGCCCAGAAACTCCACCACCGCGTCGTTGCTCAAATGCAACTCATACGCGCGTTGCAAATCCACCACGCCCGCCAGCGACACAACGCCCTTAACGCCCGATTCATGCGCCGCCAAACACAACCCAAGCTGACTCCCAGCGGAGTGCCCAATGACCACGCAGCGCCGCGCATCAAACTCATACCGGTGACCGTTCTGCGTTAAAAACTGATACGCCGCCCGCACATCAGCAAACGTCCCCGGCCATCCTCCGCCCAAATTCCCCACCCGCCGGTATTCCAAATTCGCCGTAGCAACACCCCGCGCCGTCAAAGCCGCGCACAAATGCCCCGCATACCCCAGATCGTACTTGGCTCGCCAGTACCCGCCATGAATAACGAGAGCCAGCCCGTGCGGCCCTGGTCCCGAAGGCAACCGCAAATCCAAAAACTGATAAGGGTCGCTGCCATAAACCACCCGCGCATCCGCCCGAGGCGCAGCCAAACTCAAAATGTCCTCAGACGATGCCATGTCTCAGCTCTACCCTGTGAACCCCCGTGTACCCCGTGGTTAAAGGTTTTGCCTTTTAACTGGCCGCTGACAACTGCCTCTACTCGTACCGCAGCGCCTCAATCGGATCCAACTTCGCCGCCCGCATCGCCGGAACCATCCCACTAACCACCCCCACCACTCCCAAAATCCCCGTAGCAACCACCAGAATCATCGGAGAAACAATCAGCCGGATATCTCCCGCCTCCGCATGCTTCGCCATAGCGCTATAAAACGTAAGCCGCCCCACCGATACTGACACCAGATAAGACAGCAAAATTCCCAGCACCCCACCCACCGCCGTAATCACCATCGCCTCCGCCAGAAACTGAAACAGGATGTCCCGCCGCCGCGCTCCCAGCGCCTTCTCCACTCCAATCTCCCGCGTCCGCTGCGTCACCGACACCAGCATGATGTTCATCAGCCCCACCCCGCCAATCCCCAGCGTCATCGTCCCCACAAACGCCAGCAGCACCTTCAGCGCCATCGAAATAATGTCAAACTGCCGCAACTGCTTCTGCGCATCGAACACAAACATTGCCCGCGTATCCGTACTCTTGAACTGATGCGCCGCCGACAACGTGTCGCGAATCGTCCGGTCCAGCTTGTCGTGATCCAGCCCCTCCGAATCCAGCCACATTCCATCCAGATAGTGGTTGTCCTTGAGCACATCCATCGAGTTAAACGGAACGTAGATTGTCCGGTTGTCGTCGTTGTCGCCCTCCTGCATGCGCGGCTTCATCACTCCCACCACTTGAAAATCCACTCCATCCACCCGGATGTCCTCGCCCACCGCCGGCATTCCCGAAAAAAGCTTGTCCCGAGCCTCCGACCCAATCACCGCCAGCAGCCCATGCCGTTCGTTATCCGCATCGTCGAGAAACCGTCCCTGCTCCACCTCGAGCGCCCAGATATCTTGAATCGCCGGATCCATTCCCATCACCGGCATGGTGAACGAGCGATTCGCATTCTGCACCGTCGAATCCTTCTGCAACATGCGTGCCGTATGCCGGCACAGGGGAACGTTGTTGCGCAGCAGTTCCATGTCATCGTTGGTGAATCGCACCAGCACTCCCGCCTTGTTCCCTCCCGCCTGCTGCGAAGTCCGTCCCGGAAACACTCCCACCGCGGTAGCCCCAAAGCTCTCAAAAATATTCTCAATAGCCCGCGCAAACCCGTTCCCATAAGCGAGCAGCAGCACCACAGTAGCAATCCCCCACGCCATACCCGCCATAGTCAGCACGGTCTTGCGCAAGTCATGCCGCATAGCCGAAAAAGCCTGCTGTAACAAATCCCGATGCATAGAGTTGTTCTACCCCGTGATCCCCCGTGACCTCTGTGGTAAAGGTTTTGATCCTATTCTCGGTACTGGGTACTAGGTACTTGCTACTCCTTCCGCAGAGCCTCCACCGGCTGCAACATAGCCGCCCGCCGCGCCGGATACAATCCCGCCACCACTCCCGCCACCGCCAGTGACACCACCGCCAGCACCGTCGTCTTAAACACCAGCTTCGGCGCATCGAATCCCTCGCCCAGCGATACTCCCGACATTGCCGCCATCACTCCCCCCGCGGCCGCAATTCCCATCCCCCCGCTAAGCAAAGTCAGAAACGCGCCTTCCACGAAAAACTGGAACATGATGCTGGCGTTCGTAGCTCCCACGGCCTTGCGCAATCCAATCTCCCGCGTCCGGTCCGCCACCGCCACCAGCATAATGTTGATGATCCCGATCGCTCCCAGCGCCAGCGTCACCAGCCCCACGCTCCCCAGGAAGGCATTCATAGCATCAAAAATCTTTCCGACTTGGTCGACCGTGCTGACCGTATCCCACTCGTCAAACGCATCTGGATTACTGGGGTCGAACCCGTGGTTCCGTCCAATCACCTTATGCACTTCCTGCTGCGCCTCTTCATGCACCGCCCGCGATCTAGGCTGGTAGTCGATCACCGAGATTACATCCGGCGCCTCCCCCACATTCACTGGCCGAAAATATTCACGCATCGTACTGAACGGCAGGAAGCTCTTCAGGTTTTGGGTGTTGTTGTCTCCGTGTCCAACACGTTGCAGCGTTCCGATCACCTCAAACTGCACTCCATTCAGCAGAATCGTGCTCCCCACCGCCGGCCGTCCTGGGAACAACGTGCGCCGCGTCTCGTCTCCCAGCACAACCACTGCCCGTTTCTGCGCGTCATCCATATCATTCAGCCAGCGCCCTTCCTGGATCGGCACATGCCGGATCTGGTTGAACTTCGCCGGCACTCCCAGCATCTGCCCGCTCGCCTGAAAGAAATCGCTTACTGCGCGAATGTCGCTGCGCTGGATCACAGGCGCTGCCGCCCCCACGCTCCGGCATTCCTCCAGAATGTCCCGGTAGTCGCGATCCGTCAGATAGTACTGCCGCAAAGCCGTGAAACTCCCCTCCATCACCGGAGCCCGGCTCGACCAGATGAACATCACGTTCTCGCCCAGCTCGTCGAACTGTTTCTTGTTTCCCGACCGGAATCCCTCCCCCAACCCCACCAGCAGCAGCAGCGAAAATACTCCCCACGCAATTCCGAACATGGTCAGAAACGACCGCAGTTTGTGCCCCCACAGCGTCCGCAACGTCTGCCCGAAAATGTCGAAAATCAGCCGCATCCCTGTATTATACGGGCTGCCAATCAGAAACCATTTGTACCCAGGAAAAGAGCTTCTAGGGCCAGCCAGGCCCAAACCAGTCGAACCATAACTCCAGCATTACCCCGCGATCCCCCGTGTCCCCCGTGGTTAAGGTTTTGATCTCAATCCGCGCGAATCCGCGCCAATCCGTGGCAAAAGATTTTTTTCCGTCCCACACAATTCATTTCTCTCTCCCGCAAAATTCCGCTATCCTCATACCCCGGATGACCACGCTGCCACTTTCCGAGCTCCTGGGCGCCACCGTCTATGACCCATCCGGCGCGCCCACCGGCCATGTGCGGGAAGTCACACTGGCCCCTCAGGAAGACCGCAACCGCATCGCGTCCTACATTGTCAAAACCAAGTCCGGCAACCGCGTCCTTCCCTTCTCCGCCGTAACCACCATCGACGCCAACATTCACACCTCCACCAATCCTGCCGATTGGCCCGCCGCCAACGGCGCCGAAGGCCTGTTCCTCCTCGAACGCGATCTCCTCGACCAGCAGGTAATCGACATCAACGGACGCAAAGTAGTTCGCGTCAACGACGTCGATCTCCAGATCGAAGCCATGATCGAAGCCGGTCGATCCCATGACATCCTGCGCATCCAATCCGTCGATATCGGCGTCCGTGGCGCAATCCGCCGCCTCCTGCGCGGTCTGGCTCCCCGCGCCGCTCTCCACGTCCTGCTCCAGAGAATTCCTCCGCGCACCATCCCCTGGAGTTTCGTCGACTTAATCGAAACCGATCCCGCCCGCCGCATCAAACTCAAGATCTCTCACGAAGGCTTGGCCACGCTCCATCCCGCCGACATCGCCGACATAGTCGAAGACCTAGCCCCCAACGAGCGCGAAGCCGTCTTCCAAACCCTCGACGAGGATGTAGCCGCCGAAACTCTCGAAGAAGTCGAGCCCAACATCCAAAAGTCGATCGTAGAATCCCTCGATTCCGAACGCGCCGCCGAAATCGTCGAAGAAATGGATCCCGACGCCGCCGCCGACCTTCTGGGCGACCTCTCGCAGGATCGCACCGAACAAATCCTGGTCGAGATGGAGCCCGAAGCCAGCCAGGAGGTAGTCGAACTCTTAGAACACAAAGAAGAAACCGCCGCTGGCCGCATGACCACCGAGTTCCTCGCCCTCCCGGTAACCGCCACGGTAGAAAACGCCATCGGCGTAATGCGCGAATTCGAAGGCGGCATCGAAACCGTCAACACCATCTACCTGGTCGATTCCCACGGCACTCTAGCCGGCGCCGTCCCCCTGATAAAACTAGTCCTGGCCCAACCCGACACCCCGCTGCTCTCTCTAACGCAAGAACCACTGGTCTTCACCCACAAAGAAACCAGCGACAATGAAGTAGCCGAACTCTTCGACAAATACAATCTAGTAACGCTTCCCGTAATCGACGAACACAACAAGCTATCCGGCGTAGTAACCTCCGACGACGTAATCACCATGCTCCGCAGCAAACTCTAAAAAGATTTACCCCGTGGACCCCCCGTGACCTCCGTGGTAAAGATTTTGATTTTGATCTTGATCCAGATTTTCACTGACCACTACCCACTGATCACCAACCACTGTTTATAATCATCAGTTCCCAGGAGAGCCCCTTGCCCTTCCACGACCTCCGCCAATGGATCGCCGCCCTAGAAGCCGCCGGCGAACTAAAGCGCGTTAAAACCGAAGCCGATCCAATCCTAGAAATCGCCGAAATCACCGATCGCGTAAGCAAGCAGAAAACCGGATCTCCCGGCGGCCCAGCCCTACTATTCCAAAACCTCAAGGGCTATCCCAACCAACAACTCCTGATCAACCAGTTCGGCTCCGAAGCCCGCATGAAGCGAGCCCTCGGTGTCACATCCTTCGACGAATTCGCCGGCCGCATCAAAATGTTTCTAGACGTAAAATCTCCCCAAGGCTTCCTCGACAAACTAAAAATGCTCCCGCTCCTAACCGAAGCCGGAAAGTTCTTCCCCAAAACCGTCCCCACCGGCCCCTGCAAAGAAGTAATCAAGCGCGAAAACTTCTCCCTGCTGGATTTCCCCATCCTGCAATGCTGGCCCAAAGACGCCGGCCGCTTCATAACCCTCCCCTGCGTAACCACCAGAGACCCCAAATCAGGCAAGCGCAACCTAGGCATGTACCGCCTACAGGTCTACGACGCAAAAACAACCGGCGCGCATTGGCAAAGACAAAAGGTAGCCGCCGAGCACTACCGCCAAGCCCTACGCAACGCTGCCAGTTCAACAGATCACGCAGGAGCGCCGGACCATGTGGGGACGGGCGCATTCGCGAGCCTGCCCCGAGCGGAGTCGAGGGGTCCAGCAAGCGAAGCGAGCCGAGCGGCCGTGAACATAATGGCTCAAACCTCCGGAGGCTCGAACCTGGCCCCCAGCTCTCATCCCACAGGCAAGCTAGAAGTAGCCGTAGCCATCGGCACCGATCCCGCCGTAACTTTCTCGGCGATAGTCCCCGCCCCGCCAGACGTCGAAGAATACCTGATAGCCGGCTTCCTCCGCGCGGCTCCGGTCGAGCTAGTAAAGTGCGAAACGGTAGACCTCGAAGTCCCCGCAACCAGCGAAATCGTCCTAGAAGGCTACGTCAACCTGGACGAACTCCGCACCGAAGGCCCCTTCGGAGACCACACCGGCTTCTATTCGCTGGAAGATCTCTATCCCGTCTTCCACGTGCAATGCATCACGCACAGAAAAGATCCCATCTACGCCACGACAATAGTCGGCAAGCCCCCCATGGAGGACGCCTACATGGGCAAAGCCGTAGAGCGAGTTTTCCTCCCGCTGATGAAGCTCACCATCCCCGAATTGATCGACATCAATCTACCCATCGAAGGCGTCTTCCACAATTTAATGATCGTCTCCATCCGCAAGTCCTATCCCGGCCAGGCCCGCAAAGTAATGAACGCCATCTGGTCGCTGGGCCAGGCCATGTTCACAAAAGTAATAATCGTGGTTGACGAAGACGTAGACGTGCAAGACCTCCCAGACGTAACCCTGAAAGTCCTGAACCACATCGACCCCGAACGCGACATCCAGTTCACGTTAGGCCCCATCGATTCTCTAGACCACGCGAGCCGTCTAGCCAACTACGGCTCTAAGATGGGCATTGACGCCACCCGCAAGTGGCCCACCGAGGGCTTCACCCGCCCATGGCCCGACGAAATTGTCATGGATGCAAAGACGAAGGCATTGGTGGATAGCAAATGGAAAGCCCTAGCCAAAGAGCTGGGAATTGATTAAGCGGGTGCCCCGTCCTTCTCGCGTTCTTTGCGAGAGGGCGGGGATTCTGATCTCCTGTCCGTGCTTCCTATTTCCGAAAAGGCATCGTCCCGCTCTGCTAGTGTCGATTACCCTTAAATCTCCGCCATCATCGAGCCATCCGGTGTGGACAGAAGACAAGCTCCACACTAACCCCCCACCCGCTTGGGATGAAGCGACTCAACCATCGCCCGGATATCACGGTTCTCAAGAACCACGCTTCGGCGCTCTCCTGCTCCTCGGACAACGACATCCACCATGGCCTCGGCCAGTTCGTCGACCCGAATCACCTGGTTCGGGAACAGTACCCGGAACGCCGGGTAGATCGCACGCATAATCCGGTAAGTGAAATTCGGTTCCTTCCGCGGCTCGACGGGATAGATGTACGCGGGTCGGAAGATGTAAACCTGGGGGAACCCGGCGGCCAGAAGTGCGTTCTCCGACTCTCCCTTGTAGCGTGCGAAGGAAATCCGACTTCGTCCCGCCGGATCCGCGCCACTCCCACTTAAGAATGAGAACGCCGCCTCCGGGCTGCTGAGGCGGAGAACTCGCGCGAATTCGACGGTGTAGTCCACGGTTATGGTGCGAAACTCCGCGTCCGGCACCGTCCCCGTATACGTGCCCAGGCAAAATACCGCTGCGTCCTGGCCCGAGAGCGTCTCCGCGAGTGCGGAGCAGTCCGCGAAGTCCTGATGCAGAACCTCTTTCAGCTTGGGGTGCGAGATGCCGAGCTTCCTGCGCCCGATAGCAGTCACACTTGCGACGGCAGGATTCCCCAGCGCATAGCGAAGGGCGTATCCCCCGACCATTCCAGTCGCGCCCGCGATGACCAGGCGCCTTTGGCCGGCGGTGGGAACGCTCATCGACGCACCCGAAGCCACCTTGTTGCTTGCTGTCATGACAGAATGCGCTCCTCGATCCAGTCCACGTACAGCAGGCGCTCCGCAAACAACCATCCGCCGTCCACCTTCACGAATGTGTCGTAATAGCGGAGCGCCGCGATCATGAGGCTCTTCTTCCCACCGTCAACAGTGAGGTGATGGGGCATGCAATAAGTTTCCCCTGTGCCCCGGTCGTTGGTCAGCGTGAGGATCGTGGTCTGTCCCAGGAAGTGCATGGTCGCGGCATACTTGTTCAGATCTGCAAAGACTGGAGCCAACGAATCGCGTGAGTGCAGTTCCTGTGAAGGCGCCGAATCCTTCGCGTTCATATACACCACGAAGTGAGTATCTGGAGTAAAAAGTGCCATCTGGCCTTTCGCATCGCGACGATCGGCGCAGTGCGCGTAAGCCTGAATGAGTTCCTGGATCGCGAGACGGTCCGCAGCCTCACTCGGGGAGATGGCGACATGCTTGCTCATGAGTGGCCTCCTTGTTCGTTCCCTCCACGTACGCAAGAAAGTTCACGGGAGTCCCGGTGACCGGCATTACGAAACCACTGGTTTCGTTTGTACACTCGCGGTAGAATGCTTGTCAAACGAAAACGAAACGACTATTTTCGTATCTCAAGACCAGCCATGAAAGAAGCCAGAAAACAGTCGCGGCGTGCCGGGCGGCCAAGAAGCGAGCGGTCTCGGCACAACATACTGGAGGCGTCTTACAAATTGCTGAAAGCCAAAGGGTTTCACGCAATCGGTTCGCACGAGATCGCAAGCGCTGCCGGCGTAAGCAGCGCCACCTTATACAGGTGGTGGGGCTCGAAAGAAGAGATTTTGTTGCATGCGTGCTTTGAACATATGAAGCCTGTGCTCGCCGTTTCAGGCAGTGGCTCTGGCTTAACACGTCTGCGCCGCTATCTGCTGTATGTGGCTGAGTTCCTTGCCTCCGACGACGGCGCGGTCATGGCGCGACTCGTCACCGGCATTCACGATGACACGAAACTTCAACGCATGTTTTTGGAGCGCTATGTGATGCCAAGGCGTCAGATGCAACGCCGCTTTATCCGCGAAGCCATTGCCTCGGGCGAATTGAAGCGGGGAACAGATCCGGAACTGCTGATCGACGCTCTGAATGGGCCGCTGTTCTTTCGCTGGCTGCAGGAGCACGCTCCTTTGAAGAGGAGCTTCGCCGAACGCATCTTCGATAAAGTGATACGCGGCTTCCAGCGATAAATCTCAGCCGGGTGCCCCGTCCCTCTCGCGTTCTTTGCGAGAGGGCGGGGACTTTGATCTCCCGTGCGTTCATTCCTATTCTCGGAAAGATCAGAGCGTTATTTCTCGCGCAGTCGCGCCGCGCGCGGGAGAGAGAGCAGAAAACGGGTACAAAATAGAAGGCGGCAACAGAAGGCGGGTGCCCCGTCCTTGTCCCTGCGCTCTTTGCAGGGACAGGACGGGGCACCCGCTCTCACTCATTCCCCGGCCATCGCATCGTCATCAACCCCCAAGCCTCCCAATACTTCCCCAGCCTCCCGCTCCTCGCGTTCCCATGCAAACACAGCTTCGCCGTCTTCCGCCCCGCAATCGCTTCCACCGGAATCACAAACCACGCCTCGCAAGCCATCACATAAGCCACCACAAAATCAATCTCTGAGGGGTCGTAAGCAATCACCTCCCCGTTGGCATTCCTCTGCAGGTTCACCATGTACGACCCATATTGCAGTGCGTTTGACGACTTCACCTGCACCCGCCACAACTTCTGACCCACGTCCAGAATGAAGTCATAGCGCCGGCTGTCTCCGTAAGGCTTAGCCGTAGCAAATCCCTTCTGCGCCGCCTTCACCATGAACATCATCTCCGCCAGCTCCCCGCGCTGCTTGCTGGTGAAGTATTGTGTAGAGCAGGCGCCTCCGCCCGCTGCCTTTGCCCTTGATTTTGCAGCCAAGATAAAGCGCCTCCCTACAACCGTTCTTGCACTCATACTGATCACTCACTTTTCCCATTGCTCGGATCATCCTGGTTTTGGCCCAGAAACACGAACGGCGCAGGCCAAAAGGCCTACGCCGTCGTTTTCTTGACTCTATATATTCAGAATATCAAACTGGAGGGGGTAAACCCGCCATGTTGGCCAAATTTATATTTGTTTCTCAATCAATGACTTAAGCGGAATTCGTTGTGTTAAGGGTCTTGACAAGATTTCGGAGGAGCGAGCTAGCCAGCGTGCTCGCCCAGAAACACGAACGGCGCAGGCCAAAAGGCCTACGCCGTCGTCTTCTTGACTCTACATATTCAGGATATCAAACTGAAGGGGGTAATTGCGACATTTTGCCAAACTTATATTTCTATGCGCATCAATGACTTAACCAGAAATCCTCGTGTTTAGGGTCTTGACAAGATTTTCTCGAGGGCGAGGCTAAACCGGATTCTTCTTGAACAGCGGCGCCAGCCGCTCGTGAAGGTTGTCGACCGCGTGATACAGGTTCGCCAGCCCCTCGGTTTCCAGTCCCAGTTCCATCGACTCCAGGTCCATGGTCAGGTCCTTGGCAATTTGGGTGGCGCGGCGCACGCGCTCCTCCGACAGTATGCCCAGCACCGTGTACGGGTCACGATGTTGCTGCCGCAGCTCAGTCCATTGCTGGACGGCCCAGGCCGTCTGCCGGATACTGTCGACCGCGCCGCGAAATTCGACCAGAACCCGCGGCGAGCAGTCGCCCGAGATCACCAACTGCTCAAGCTTCTGCAGTTCGTCGGTCGTCGCCTTCAGTCGCTCCGAGACCGATGGCGCCCTGCCCGGATTTTCGCCCGCTGACTCCATGATGAAGGTGACGCTGCTTAAATGCTCTCAATGCCCAGATTATGCGGCTGCCGGTCGTGCATCCTGCAACTGGGATGGTAACCACACTCATCATCGGCCTTCCCGCCACAAAACTTCAGCCCGGTGTGACTTCGGTAAGGGTCCCTGCTTTTCGGTATACTATGAGAAGCATGCCGGTCCTGAAAAACATCGCGGCCATCGCCAAAGGCATGAGCATCACCTTCATGGAGATGTTCCAGCCCACCACGGTAGAAAATTATCCCGACGGCAAAGGTCCGCTCAAGGGAGCGAAGTTCGAAGCCCGCTTCCGCGGCGCTCACGTGCTGCAGCGCGACGAAAACGGCCTGGAAAAATGCGTAGCCTGCTTCCTCTGCGCCGCCAACTGTCCCTCGAACTGCATCTACATCGAAGCCGCCGACAACACCGCCGAACACCGCGTAAGCGGCGCCGAACGCTACGCCAAAACCTACAACATCGATTACAACAGGTGTATCTTTTGTGGGTATTGCGTGGAGGCTTGCCCTACGGACGCTATTACGCATGGGCATGGGTTTGAGCTGGCTACGTTTAATGCCAGCAATCTGGTTTACCGCAAGGAGCAGATGCTGGCCCCACGGCCAGCACATATGGGGGCGAACGTCGTGTTCAATCAGGCCGACGTGGACGGTGGAGCTCCGGCGGAGATGGTGGCGGGGAGTTAGAGTTCGATAGGAATCTTGAGTTCGCGCAGATCACACGCCGGTCCTCTGGGGCCGGCGTTTGTGCATGTTAGTACCCAGTACCTAGTACCCAGTAAAGAAAAACCAGCATGAGTGATTTTTTACAGACTGTTCGAGAGCGTGTTGTGGTTTATGACGGCGCTATGGGGACTAACATCCAGGCGCGGAATCCTACTCTGGACGATTACTGGGGGAAGGAGAACTGCAGCGAGGTGCTGGTGCTTAGCCGTCCTGACATTATTCGGGATATTCATGCTGACTTCTTTCGCGTTGGCTGCGACATTGTGGAGACGAATACGTTTGGCGGGTCGCGGATTGTGCTGGCTGAGTTTGAGCTTCCGGATAAAGTGCACGAGATCAATGTTGCGGCGGCGCGGCTGGCTAAGGACGTGGCACAGCAGTTCTCGACTAAGGAGCGGCCTCGGTTTGTGGCGGGGTCGATGGGGCCTACTACCAAGCTGCCTTCGCTGGGACACATTGGGTTTGAAGCCATGGCCGCGGCTTATGAGGAGCAGGCTTCGGCGTTGATTGAGGGCGGGGTGGATCTGCTGCTGATTGAGACTTGCCAGGATTTGTTGCAGGCGAAGATCGCTACCATCGGCGTGCTGGAGGCGATGCGGAAGGCTGGCAAGCGGCTGCCGGTCACCGTGCAGGTTACTTTGCAGGAAAGCGGCACGATGCTGCTGGGCACCGAGATTGGCGCGGCGCTGACGGCGCTGGAGCCGTTCGATGTGGATATTCTTGGGCTGAACTGCGCCACCGGGCCTAAGGAGATGAACGATGCGGTCCGTTATCTGGCGCTGAATTCTACCAAGCAGGTTTCGGTTCTCCCGAATGCGGGGTTGCCGTTCAACGAGGGCGGACACGCCGTGTATAAGTTGACTCCGGACGAGTTGGCGGAGTATCACAAGCATTTCGTTGTCGATTACGGCGTGCGGATTGTGGGCGGATGCTGCGGAACTCGGCCTGCGCATTTGAAAGCTGTGGTGGATGCGGTTTCTGGAGTGGAGCCGGCTAAGCGTGAGGTGAAGCGGGTGGGTGCGGCTTCGAGCGCTTATACGTCTGTGCCGCTTGATCTGGAGCCGAAGCCTTTGATTGTCGCCGAGGAGATGAACACTACTACCCGCGTGGAACATTTCCGGAACCTGGTGCGCGGGAGGAAATACGACGACATTCTGGCGCTGGCTAAGAAACTGGTGAACGACGGGTCGCACATGCTGGACTTGTGCTGCGCGATTGTGGGCGAGGATGAGAAGGGCTACATCTCGACGATTCTGGAGCGGATTGCTACGCGGGTTCCGGCGCCGATTCTGGTGGACTCTACCGAAGCCGATGTGGTGGAAGAGGCGCTGAAGAGGATTCCGGGGCGGGCGATTATCAATTCGATCAATCTGGAGGATGGGGAGAAGCGGACTTCGCTGGTGCTGCCGATGGCGAAACGGTATGGGGCAGCAGTGATTGCTTTGACCATTGATGAAGATGGGATGGCGCTTACGGCTGAGAAGAAGGCGGCGATTGCGCACCGGATTTTTGATCTGGCTACTAAAAAGTATGGGTTGGATGGGACAGATTTGATTTTCGATGCGCTGACTTTGCCGATTTCTACCGGGCAGGATGAGTACCGGAGCGCGGGGATTGAGACTTTGAAGGCGGTGGAGAAGATCAAGAAAGAATTACCCAACGTTAAGACGATTCTGGGTGTGAGCAATATTTCGTTTGGGCTGGATGCTTATCCGCGACGGGTTCTGAATTCGGTGTTTATGCATGAGGCCGTGAACCGCGGGCTGGATATGGCCATTGTGAACTACACGAAGATTTATCCGCTGTACAAGATTCCGCAGGAAGAAGTGGATCTGGCGCGGAAGCTGATTTTCCGGGACGAGTCGGATGGCGATCCGCTGCAGAAATACATGAATCACTTTGCCGGGCTTAAGGGCAAGCCGGCGGCTTCGACTACCGCGCATGTGGATACGCTTTCGGTTGAGGACAAGCTGAAGTTTGCCATTATTAACGGCGAAAAATCGGTGGGTGAGGGTGCTCATAAGAAATCTCTGGAAGAGTTGCTGGAAGAGGCGTTGTTGCAGTACTCGGCGCTGGAGTTGATCAATACCGTTCTGCTGGACGGCATGAAGACCGTGGGCGATCTGTTTGGGGCGCGCAAGATGCAGTTGCCTTCGGTGCTCGATTCGGCGGGGGTCATGAAGCAGGCTGTGGCTTATCTTGAGCCGAAGATGGAGAAGAAGGAAGGCGGGTCGCAGAAAGGCACGATTGTGCTGGCTACCGTGAAAGGCGATGTTCACGATATTGGGAAGAATCTCGTCGACATTATTTTGTCGAATAACGGATTCAAAGTGGTGAACCTGGGGATTAAGCAGCCGGGGGACAAGATTATCAGCGCGGCGCAGGAGCATGGGGCGGATGCGATCGGGTTGAGCGGGCTGCTGGTGAAGTCTACTTTGGAGATGAAGTATGTGATCCAGGACTTGCAGCGGCAGAAGCTGGAGTTCCCTGTCATTTGTGGAGGGGCGGCTTTGACTCGCAAATATGTTGAGGATGACTTGCGGCGGGAGTATGCGAACGCGGTGTTTTACGCGGAGGATGCGTTTGCCGGGCTGCATGTGATGGAAGATCTGGTGACCGAGAATGGAGCGCGCGAGGCGCGGTTGCTGGATGGGCGCACGGTGAAGGAGTACGCGAAGGCGGCTGCCGTGGATGAGGAGACTGGGCCGGTGTTTGCGGAGCGGAGCGTGGTGGTGACGGACGCGCCCAATATTCCGGAGCCTCCGTTTTGGGGTGTGCGGGTTAAGCGCTACGACGTGCGGGATGTGTTTCCTTATATCAACGAGACAGCGCTGTTCAAGAATCAGTGGCAGTTGAAGACGGCTTCGCAGGCGGATTATGTGCGGCTGGTGGAGGAGAAGTTTCGGCCGATCAAGAAGAAACTTGAGGAGGAAGTGGCTGGGTCGGGGTTGTTTGAGCCTAAAGTCGTTTACGGGTATTTTCCTTGTCAGAGTGAGGGGAATGATGTGGTGGTGTATGACGTGCCTGCCGACGACAGCGGTGGGAAAGGGTGGACGCAAACAGCAGGTTCCTCGCTTTCGCTCGGAATGACAAAGCTTAATGGTGATTTGCGGGAGTTGTTGCGGTTTACTTTTCCCCGGCAGCGGGAGGGGCGGCGCTTGTGTATCTCTGACTTCTTTGCTTCGAAGTCATCCGGAAAGATGGATGTGATTGGATTTTCCTTGGTTACTATTGGGGCTCAGGCTTCGGTTGAGACGCAGAAGTTATTTGAGGGTGGGGAGTATACGAAATATTTGTATCTGCATGGGCTTAGCGTGGAAACTGCGGAGGCTTTGGCGGAGCTGCATCATAAGACTATGCGGGAGGAGTTGGGGATTGCGGGGGAGGATGCTCCTGCGATTCGCGATTTGTTTCATCAGAAGTATCGTGGATCGAGGTATTCGTTTGGGTATCCGGCTTGCCCTAATCTGGAGGATCAAACGAAATTGTTTGTGCTGCTTAAGCCGGAAGAGAATGTTGGGGTGCGGCTTACTTCGGGATTTCTTTTGGAGCCGGAGCAATCGACTTCGGCTTTAGTGGTGCATCATCCGGGGGCTAAGTATTTTGTGGTGTGAGGGAGCGGAACGGGTGTGTGGTAGAAACTCCTTGCGAGGCTTAAGGAAGCGCCAGCGCGAAAGGGGTCCTTCGACTGCGCATGATCGTCTTTCAGACGATCATGCTCCGCTCAGGATGACAAGACTCCTAGAGTGACAGGGCTTTTAAAATGTTGATACCAGGCGGAAGGTGAATTGGCGGGAGGGGCCTAGGGCGTTGCCGGAGAATAGACCTCCGAAGTCGATTACTTCGAGTTCGTTGCTCAGGTTCTGGGCGTCGGCCTGGAATCGCAGCGAGCGTTTTTCGTGCTGGTAGAGGTCGGCGCCCAAGGAAGCGTTCTCCGTCACGTAGGGACTGATGCGGCCTAGATTGAAGTTAAGGTGATTGATTACCACTTGGCCGTATTCCGTGGCGTATTGCTGCGGGGTTAGATCAGGTTGAAAGGGTAGTCCACTGTTGTAATCCGCTCCCAAGGCGATCCACAGGCGCGGGGCTAGCTGATAGCGGATGCGGGTGCGCACGGTGTTGCGCTGGTCCTGCGAGTCGGGGAAGTGTCCGGTGGTCGGGTTGATCGCATCATCTCCTAAGAACAATCCGCCGGTTACCGGGAACCATGCGTTTCCTACGATGTAGGAGTAGCTGGCGAAGCCTGAGAAGCGCTTCCATTGCAGGAGTTGCAGCTTGGCTTCCGCACCGTAGAGAATGGCGTGGTCGAATGCGATGGGGAAACTGATCCCGGTGCTTAGGATTTGGGAGTCGTCGGCGTAATTGTTCACCTGACGACGGAACATATTCGCGTCAAACCGCAGTTTCCCGAAGAATGCTTTCGTGGCTCCAAGTTCATAGTAGTTGCCGTGAGAAGGCTGGACTGGCAGCTGCAGGGCGGGAACGCTGGTGTCTATGGCCTCCGCAGCCGGAGAACTGGACAGGAGAATGTTTTCGAAGGAAGGCGTCTGGAAGACGCGGTCATAGGAAGCGTGAATGTTTAAGCCAATGGTGGGGAAATAGCGGGAGACGGCCAGGCGCGGGCTGACTGCATTCTGATTTAGCAACAGTTGGTAGTGGTCCCAGCGGAGGCCGGCATTGAGTGTCCAATTGCCGAGGCGGATTAGATCCTGAACGTAGGCGGCTTGTTCGAGATCGGGACGCTGGCCTTGGAAGGCGAAGGTTGTGGCGCCGGAATCCAAGACCCCCAGATTGATGGGACATTGCGCATCGGTGGGATCTGCACAGTCGGGTATGACGTAGCTGGTGTTTTCGTACAGGAAGATGGCATCGGATTCAACACCCGCCTTAAATTCTTGCCTGCCATGATGAACGGAGACGCTGCCATTGAAATAGATTTCTTTGAAGTCGTTGTGCTGGGTGGCATTTAGGGGCCAGGAGGCAGGGTTGGAATAAAAGTCAGTGGAGGTATCGCGAGACATTCCGTGCAGCACGCCAATTGCGTCGGAGGAAAAGATGTGCTGGTAGGCGATGCTACCCGTGGTTTCAAAGTTGTCGCCGGTCTGGAGCTGGCCGCCGGGAATGAAGACGCAGTCGCTGGGCTCATCGGCTGGAGGAACCGGAGGACAGCCCACGGTGTTGTCCGCGTTCGGGAGATATGCTCCGTTCTGTTGTACCAGTTCGTTGGGGATTTGATAGCGCGCCAGTTCGTGGCGGACGATTAGAGTGAGACGGTCTTTGGGCGTGAGTTCCCGCTCATAGCTCAGCGAAAAGCTCCCGGTGGTGCCGTTGTTGGTGTAATTCTCAGGGACTACCGGGTTGAGATAGTGGCCGGTCATGTTGCCGGAGGCGCTCAGGCCTAGAGTGTTTCCCTTCCAGGTGTATTGATCCTGAGTATTGATGCCGGCGGTGTCGTAGGTGCCGCCGAAGAGGGTGAGTTGTCCGTGAAAACCGGGGTCTTCGTTCTTGAGCGTGTTGACCTCTACGACTCCTCCCATCTTTCGGCCGAATTCTGCGGGAATGCCGGCGGTGTAAATCTTCAGGGATTCGACGTCGTCGGCTTCGACCTCGGGGCCGAAGCTTGGGGAACGGTTGTCGGTTAGGGGAATGCCGTCGACTACGAATTGAGTTTGATATTCGGAGCCGCGGGGGTGGAGAACGGCGTTGCCTTCGTAGAGCCAGCCGGGTTCGGAGTTCACGAGGTCCTGCATGGAGCGGCCGGGGAGCGCGGTTAGGCGATTCTCAATGGTCTGCAAACCCATCTCATTGAGCGAGCCTGGACGATAGGGATCGACCAGTGTGGCTGACGCGGTGACCGTTACCGATTCGGTGGCTGAAGCCAGCCTCAGCCGAATGGTGCGATCGAGGGGGAGAGCGGAACGTATTTCTACCGACTCAGAAACTGGAGCGAAACCTTGCGCCTGGATTTGGACCTGGTAGATTCCGTAGGGCAGGCGGCGGGCATCTAGGTTGCCTTCGTCGTCCGTAGTGAAGGTGTGACGATACTCGTTGCCCTGGCTGACTAATTGCACCGTGGTTTTAAGGGCGATGCCATCGGGGCCGGTGATTTTGAGGCGGAGTTCTCCGGCGTTGCTCTGGGCCAGGACGGTGAGCGAGAGCACTAGAACGAGGACGAGATGAGTGCCAACTTTGTTCATGAGTGACGGTGCGCGGTAATCGTGTTCGATTGCCGGGGCGGGCGATTCTTCAGTCTGCTTCGAGCAGGCATTTGCTTAGAAGTTACGTTCGTACTGTGAGTCCCTTATCTTCGTTATCTCTTGGGAATTACGTGAGGGGGAAGCATTACCAGTGAATATTCTTTTCGGGCGCGGTTTGTTCAGGCTTTTTTTTTGCGCGCTTGTGACGATTAGGACGGGGATAGTGGCAACAGAATGTGCTAAGCTCGAATTCTCCCCCGCATCCTGACACGAAGGTGACTGGCTTGTCGTTTTCCGCCGATTCCATTCTTTCGTGGCCGCTCTCAAGGCCGGCTGATGCGGACTTGCGAGCTCCTTCATCTCCAGAGATTGAGGTGGTGGAGTTATTTGAGGAACTGCGCGACCGGCTTCTGCGATATCTGCTGGCTCTGGGATTGTCGGCGCACGATGGGGAAGAGATTATTCAGGAAACATTTCTGCTATTGTTCCAGCACTTGCGGCGGGGAAAATCGCGGCAGAATGTTCGCGGGTGGGTGTTTCGGGTGGCGCGGAATCTGGCGCTGAAACAGCGGGCGGCGAACCAGTTGCGGCTGCGGCGGATGGTGGAATTTGACGAAAGTTTGCGGGAGCAATCTGCCGATCCGAATTCGAACCCGGAAGAACAATTGCAGAGCAGGCACAGACAAGCGCGATTGCTGGCGGTGGTGAGGGCGCTGCCGGAGCAGGACCAATCCTGCCTTTGCATGCGGGCGGAGGGCTTGCGCTACCGTGAAATTGCAGAAGCACTGGGGATTTCTCTGGGGTCAGTCGCGGGATCGCTGGCACGATCGCTGGCACGACTGAACCGGGCGGATGGAGGTTAGGACATGAGGGAAGAAAATCTTCATGTGGCGGATGATGAGCTATTGCTGCACGCAGATGGAGAAATGCGTTCGGGTTCAAGAGATCAGATTGAGGCTCATCTTGCGTCCTGTCCCCAATGCCGTGCCCGGCTGAAGGAGTTGGAGAACACGCTGGCTGAGTTCGGTGCGGTGCACCGGGAAAACGTGGAGTTACCACCAGCCGCGGGGCCACGGGCGCTGCTGCAAGCGCGGCTGGCAGAAACGGCAGAGCAGGAACAGGGGAGCGGATGGTTGCGCTCCAGAATTGGTGTTGTGGGGCGTGGTAAGGCGACCGGGCTCGCGGGGCTGGCTGTGGCCGCGTGTTTATTGCTGGCAATCAGGCTACAGGGACCGATGGAGCGGTCGCTACCGGCGTCAGCATCGCCAGGGCATGGGGAAGAACCGGATCAGCGACTGACCCCCGGGGCGATAATTGCAGTGACCGAGAATGAGGTCTGCGGAGGGGCGGCGGCGAGGACAATTCCGGTGGTTCCGGTAGCGCTGAAGCGGAAGGTGTTTGAAGAGTATGGAGTCATGCCGGCACAGCCGGATGCCTACGAAGTAGACTATTTGATTACCCCGGAGCTCGGGGGCGCCACCGATATTCGTAATCTGTGGCCTGAACCCTACCGGGCCACGGTCTGGAACGCCCATGTAAAGGATCAGCTGGAAGATCGGTTGCATGAAATGGTGTGCCGCGGGGACCTGGATCTGGCGACGGCACAGCGCGAAATTTCCACCGACTGGATCGCGGCTTACCGCAAGTATTTCCACGCGGACCGGCCAGTTTCGGACGCATCTTCGTTCAACTACTCCAGCTTCAGGCGTTCCCTTCCCCGCACCTAGTTTTTACATTTTGTTGACACAGGTCTGACAAATGAGCGCGCAGGGCTGGGCATGATGGATGCGTGATCGGAGAGGGGGATTGCCGATCACAGCTCTTCACGCCCTCCGTTACCGTGAGGGAATGGGGTAACCGGCGTTTCCACCGCAGGGGGTGGGGACGCCGGTTGTAGTTTGAAGAGCCCCTGGGAGCAAAACTGGTCGGGGAGGTTATAATTCTGGCCGGCTATGTCCCTCACGGCGGAAACACAGTTAGGCCCCTATAAAATTATCGCGCTCATCGGCGCTGGCGGAATGGGCGAAGTTTACCGGGCACGCGACACGCGTCTTTTGCGCGATGTTGCTTTGAAAGTGCTGCCGGAGTCATTCACGACCGATCCGGATCGCTTGCGCCGATTTGACCAGGAGGCGCGCGCAGTCGCTGCTCTGAATCATCCCAACATTGTTTCCGTTTACGACGTGGGAGACGCGGGCGGAGTTCACTACATCGTCTCGGAGTTGCTGGAAGGCGAAACGCTGCGGCAGGTGATCTCAGCCTCGGGGATGCCAGCGCGCAAAGCGATCGAACTGGCGGTGCAGTTTGCGCAAGGCCTGGCGGCGGCCCACGAGCAAGGCATTGTTCACCGTGACCTTAAGCCGGAGAACATTTTCGTCACTCGAAGTGGACGGCTGAAAATCCTGGATTTCGGACTGGCGAAGCTGCGCCAGCCGCAAACCCTGGCCGAGACCGTGGATGGCATGACCGTGGGAGAAACCAATGCCGGCCAGGTCATGGGAACGATTGGCTACATGTCGCCAGAGCAGGTGCGGGGCGACGCCGCCGACTACCGTTCGGACATCTTTAGTTTCGGCAGCATTCTGTTCGAAATGCTCTATGGCCAGCGCGCGTTCAAACGCAACACGGGCGCCGAGACCATGACTGCAATTCTGAATGAGGAACCCGCTGAGGTTACCGCGAGAAACCTCACGATCTCGCCGGCCCTGGACAGGATTGTGCGCCACTGCATGGAGAAGGAGCCGGGACGGCGCTTCCAGTCCGCGCATGACGTCGCCTTTGCTCTTGAATCGGTGGGTGGAATCTCTGGCACGACATCTGTTTCGACGGCAGCGCCGGCGCGCGGACGATGGGTACGCCCGGCGATCGCAGCGGTAGTGGCAATCATTGTGCTGGCTGCGGCCGGCGTGGGATTAGCCGCATGGTTGCACCCCAGCGGCGCGGTGGTGCACCCCAAGCTGCACCGCATCACCTTTCGGCGGGGGACGATCTGGAATGCACGCTTCACGCCCGAGGGCAACCTGATCTACGGCGCGGCCTGGGAAGGCCGGCCAGAGGAACTGTTCGTTGCGGAAAACGGAAGTACGGAATCCCGGCCCCTGGGGTTGCAAACCACCGATATTCTGGCCGTCTCTGGCGCGGGAGAGTTGGCGGTCTCGACCAATCGGCACTTTGTGATGGGTTTTGAATCGGCGGGTATGCTGGCGCGCGCGCCGCGGGGAGGCGGCGCCCCGCGCGACATGGCTGACGATGTGGAATACGCCGACTGGTCACCAGACGGGGCGAGTATCGCAATCGTGCGGCGGGTGGGTGGAAAAGTCAGGCTGGAGTATCCATTTGGCAAAGTGTTGTATGAGACGGCGGGATGGGTGAGCCATCCGCGGGTTTCTCCCGACGGGAAACTAGTGGCCTTTGTGGATCATGCCTACCAGCGAGATGATGACGGCAAAGTTGCCACGGTGGACCGGGACGGCAACAAGAAGACTTTGACCGGAGAGTTGGTAAGTGTACAAGGGCTGGCCTGGTGGCCGGGGGGAAACGAAGTCTGGTTCACGGGCACGACCTCGGGATCGAGCCGGGAGTTGCATGCGGTCACGGTGGAGGGAAAAGAACGGCTGGTTTACCTGGGAACGGGCACGCTTACCTTGCATGACATCTCGAAAGACGGCCGTGTGCTGTTTTCACGCGACGATTTACGCGCTGGCATGATCGGGCTTGCGCCGGGGGAATCCAAGGAGCGCGACCTGAGCTGGCACGACTGGTCGGTGCCACGGGATATTAGCGATGACGGCAAGCTGGTGTCGTTTGACGAGACGGGTGAAGCCGGTGGTGAAACCGGCGGGTTGTATGTGCGAGGGACCGACGGATCGCCGGCCGTGCGGCTGGGCGATGGCCGGAGCCCTACGTTATCTCCGGATGGAAAGTGGGCGTTGGCGCTCAATGCGGCTGCGCGACGCGGTTTGATCGAACTGCCGACCGGCGCCGGTGAGGCGCGACCCATTGCCACCGGGGATGTTCAGGTGCACCAGGCTTATTTCTTGCCAGACGCGCGACATATTCTGGAACTTGGAAGCGTACCCGGCTCGCATGGGCTGAGGCTATGGCTGCAGGGTATCGACGAAAGTGCGCCGCGGCCCGTCACGCCCGAGGGGGTGAGCATCAGCTATCGCAAGTGTGTCTCGCCTGACGGCAAGCAGGTAGCGGCGCAGGATCCGGAAGGAAAGATTACGATCTATCCTTTGGGCACGGGTTCGCCGGTGATTGTTCCGAGTATTCAAGCGGGCGATGTTCCGGTGCAGTGGACGCCGGATGGAAAATCCTTGCTGGTTGGGCGGAGAGAGGTGCCGAGCAGGATCTTCACCATCGACTTGGCAAGCGGGCAGCGCAAGTTGTTTCGATCTTTTTCACCGGCGGATCCAACCGGGCTGTTTGCGAATACGCCTCCACAGTTTTCCCGCGATTTGAAGAGTTACGTGTATACCTACCAGCGGATTACTTCGGACCTGTATGTAGTGGATGGATTGAAGTAGGCTGGGCCCCCGTACTCGTAATCCGATCGTTCTGCATTACGCTGATTCTGGGTTCTTTCCTTTGTGCGAAATGGGAGCCACGGCTGGTCACCTTCAGGGGCTGAAGCCCGATCTACAATTCCTGCGTTCAGCGCAGGCCTGAAAGGCCTGCTCCACCCGTTTTATTTTCGGAGGAGAATGTCTGCCGATAGGAATGCGGCGAAGACTACCGAGATTACGCCGTTCATGGTGAAAAAGGCCGCGTTTAGCTTGGAGAGATCGTTGGGTTTGACCAGGGAATGTTCGTAGAGCAGGAGCAACGCTACGGCGATTACGCCGGCCGCGGCTAGTTTGCCTAGAGCGAAGGCTGGGATCAGGGCGATCAGCAGGAGCAGCATGATGGCGTGGAAAGCACGGGCGAGCCAGAGAGCGTGGGGGATGCCGAGGTAGCGAGGGATGGAGTGGAGTCCGGCGTCGCGGTCGAACTCGAAATCCTGGCAGGCGTAGAGGATGTCAAATCCGGCTACCCAGAAGGTTACGGCGGCGGTTAGAAGAAGGATGCGAGGGTCGAGGCTGCCGCGGACGGCGATCCAGGCGGCGGCGGGGGCTATGCCTAGAGCTAATCCCAGGACGAGGTGCGACAAACGCGTGAAGCGTTTGGTGTAGGAGTAGAGAAGCAGGACGGCCAGGGCTACCGGGGAAAGCCAGAGCGTCAGGCGATTCAGTTGGGCGGCGGCGAGAATGAAGATGGCGCAGGAGACTACGACGAAGGTCGCGACGAAGCTGGTCGAGAGGTGACCGGCGGGTAGAGCGCGGCTGCTGGTGCGGGGATTGGCGGCGTCGATGGCGGCGTCGGCGAGGCGATTGAAGGCCATGGCGGCGGAGCGGGCGGCCAGCATGGCGATTACGATCCAGAGAAGCTGGTGGGCGGTGGGAAGGCCGGAGGCGGCTAAGAGGGCTCCGCAGAGGGCGAAGGGGAGAGCGAAGACGGAGTGCTCCCACTTGATCATTTCCAGGGTTAGGCGGAGGTTGTGGAGGACGGGCACGGGAAGATTGTAGAACAGAAGGCAGTTCTCAGTTCTCGGTTCTCAGTTCTCGGTTCTCAGTTCTCGGTTTGCATTTTTCGGTTCCCGGTTGGCTTCCGGGACTGCGGCCGCGGTTTGGGCGCTTGTCGCTAACGATATTTCTCATTAAATAGTGGGGGGAAGTCGCCTCGTTTGGCGGTTGCGATTAGTTCGGAGCCGAAGTGGCCGCCTACGTTCACTCCAAAGAGACGATGACGGATTCGGCTTTGCTGGATATATGGCCAGCGCATCCATGCGCCGAACTGCTGGCGCAGTCCCTTGCGTGGGGGATGGGCATGAAAAGTAATATCGTCGAAACCGCAGACCGACAGAAGCGATTTCAGGTTCGCTCCACTGAAACCGTATTCGTGAGCTAGAGTCACGTAATAGGTGGAATTCGCGCATGGTCCCTCCATGTTTGGAGTTCGCAGGAACAGCGTGCCGTCCTTGTTCAAGGCCTGGTAGAGGGCATCGACGATCCAAAGAAGAGAGTATTTCGGGATGTGCTCGATTACGTGGGACATGTGAATTAGATCGTATTGGCTGGGATGCTTGGCCAGAAATTCTCCGATCTCGCTGTCGATCTTGTGCAGCTTGACGTTCCACTCTTTTAAGTACGGCCTGTTCTCGGGCGCGAATTCGGCTCCGGAAATGTTGGTGTAGCCGAGCTTCAGGCAGGCAGCCATGAACCAGCCATCGCCGAAGCCGATGTCGAGGATTGCTGCATCTTTGTTGCCGGGCAGGAACTGACGGTATTCTCTTGCAACCTCGTCGACTCTTTCGCTGGATGGCGGCAGGCGCTTGGTGTCGGCCACGCGCAGGGCCATGCGACGGTAGACTTCGGCTACAAACATGTGGGGGTCCATGTCGAAGAGAATGGGGGATGGTTGGGAATCCGTCAAGGGTGGGGGGCAGTTCTCAGTTCTCAGTTCTCAGTTCTCAGTTCTCGGTTCTCAGTTCTCGGTTCTCAGTTCTCGGTTCTCAGTTCTCGGTTCTCGGTTCTCAGTTCTCGGTTCTCTTTTCTCTGTTTTGGGGCGCGGCTGGCTTATTGATGGGGGGTCTCGGCTGTTTTTTTTGCACAAGCTGCGATTGACAAGCATGGCACGGTGGGGCATTATGGGTGCGTCCATTGCGGTTCTTCCCTCTCGCAAGGGAACGGAGACGGATTGGAGGAACGCATGTCCGAATTTATCCGCAGGGTTTGGTCGGAAGAGCAAGGGCAAGATATAGCCGAATATGCGGTGATGCTGGCTGTGATCCTGGTTCTGGTGGTGGGTACGATACGACTGATTGGGTCGAACGCAAATAACGCATTTTCTAATGTAGCCAGTTCGATACAATAGGCGCATTGCGGTAGTCAACAGTTCAGAATTGCAAGCGGGAGTTTTGTATCATGACGCGATTTACTTCGTTTACCGGGCCGTTTCGCTACTACTGGTTTACCGGAGTAGCGGCTGCGGCGGGGCTTGCGGGGAGATCGAGTCAGCCATGATCGACTAGATTCAAGCAAGATTCAGCCAGGGGCCGCGATTGCAAAGATCGCGGCTTTTGCTTTTTGGCTAGAGAGAACGATAAGGAGGCGAGCCAAACGCGCGAGTATTGCGTCGCAAAAAGCGCGACGCATCGCGCGGCTCGCCCAGATCCTTCGCTGCGCAAAGAACGCTTGCTCAGGATGACAAACAAACTCAGGAGAGAAGCCAATGATCGTCAACATGTCGGAGAAAGCTAGCGAACAGGAGATTGCGCATGTAATTGAGCGCATTCGCGAGGCGGGGTACCAGCCGCACGTTACGCGGGGAGTGGAGCGGACGATCGTGGCGGCCGTGGGAAACGGGAGACGCCATGAGATCGAGGCGCTGCTGGTTGCGCCCGGCGTGGATAATGTGGTCGCCATCGCACAGCCTTTCAAGCTGGTGAGCCGGCAGGTGAAGCCGGAGCGCACTGTGGTGAACGTGGGCGGCGTTTTGATTGGTGGGCCGGGGGTTGTGGTGATGGCTGGTCCCTGCTCAGTGGAATCGCGGGAACAGTTGCTGAGCACGGCTCACGCGGTGAAGAAGGCGGGGGCTACCATGCTGCGCGGTGGGGCCTATAAGCCGCGGACTTCTCCTTATGACTTTCAGGGACTGGGGCTGGAGGCGCTGAAGATTTTGCGTGAGGCACGGGAGCAATCCGGGCTGCCGGTGGTGACGGAAGTTATGAGCACGGAAGATGTGGACGTGATTTGCGAACATGTGGACATGTTGCAGGTAGGAGCTCGCAACATGCAGAACTTCGCGCTGCTGCGGCGGCTGGCTACCGTCAGCAAGCCGGTGCTGCTGAAACGCGGTCCCTCGGCGACGGTGAAGGAGTGGTTGCTGGCGGCGGAGTATTTGCTTTCGGGAGGAAACAGCCAGGTGGTGCTTTGCGAACGCGGCATCAAGACTTTTGAAACGGAAATGCGGAACACGTTTGATCTGGCGGCGGTGGCGCTGGCGCGCGATCTTTCTCATCTGCCGGTGATTGCAGATCCTTCGCATGGGACGGGCAAGCAGAGTCTGATTGCTGCGGTCTCGCGGGCGGCGGTTGCGGTTGGGGCTGATGGACTGATCATTGAGGTGCATCCTTGCCCGGAGCGGGCGCTTTCGGATGGAGCGCAGTCGCTGGATTTCGCGGGGTTTGAGAAGGTGATGCGGGCTATTGCTCAGCCGCTGCGCGGGGTGGCGGTTGCGGCGACTGCGGGCGTTGAGGCGAGTACAGTGTGAGGAGCAGGCAGGCCGGAAAAGGCTTTACCACAGAGGACACGGAGGAACATGGGGTATTGCCGAACGGATTAGGGCGCTGGAGTCTTGCCTGGGGGTTTGAGCTTCATGGCTGGGTCGCCTAACAAGTTATAGGTTTTGCGCACGCCTATGTCGTTGATGCCTGACTTAGCTTTTAGAATCGCGTCTCCCAGAGCTGGGCTCGGTGTGCTGAAGGCGTTTTGCACGATCAGCTTGTCCAGAAGTGTCTGGGGCGGCGCCTGATTCAGGCCGCTGGACGACAGAACCGCGACTGCGCCTCCGTTGGGAGCTAGCATTAAAGTTACCGCTAGTGGCTGTTCGTAAACATCCTGGAAGTAACCATTCAGACAGTTCATGATCAGGAACACCGGCAGGGATGAGCCGTTGGTCAAGGCATTGGCGGTGGTGTTGTTGAAAAGATTGTCGCCGGACCATTGTTCCTCGGAACCGTGGCCGGCGTAATTTACCAGCAACTGACCGGAGTTGATGGAGTTCACGATGTCCTGCTGGGCGGTTGTGATGCTCATCGTGGCGGCGAAAACATCGGTGACTTGCATCGTGGTGGGCAGTTGCGCCTGCGCGAGTTGACTGTCTTTCGTAAAGTTCTCGGTGTCGTTTACGTCGGCGACTATGAGAGCTTGCGAGGTCCAGGGGCCGTTGGTGGATTGGCCTTCGTAGGTTGCTATCTTGCCGGCAACTAACGTGGCTTCGTCCGGCGTGCTGACGGGGAGACGGCCGGTGGCGATGGTGGGCATGCCGCTGTTGTTGAAGTCGGAGAACCAGTCGTCGGATGCGGTCATCAGGCTGGTGGTGGGGACGATCTTGGTTGGAACGAAATCGAGATGGCCGAAGCCCAGGTAGTTTCGCGGATCAAGCGACGCGCGTCCGTTGAGCAGCACATATTTTGGCGCGGTGTGCCAGGCTTTGGTTGCGGTTTGCAAGAAGTTGCGGATGGCGTAGGCACTGTGCTCGCCGAAACTGAATTCGTCGTAGAGGTCGGTGACCGGCACCACTACAGCTGACTTCCCTGCTGCCTCGTGCGCTTGAACGAGAGGACGCAGAGCATCGGCAAAATCCTCGTAGGAAACCATGACAATTTCGCTGCCAGGCTGAGCACGGTACCAATGGGATGGGTGATTCTGACGAACGGCCGCGGGTGAGGCGATGCGGTCGGCCGCGAGCGCCAGCAGCGTGTGCGGAGATAGCGTGGTCGAGTCGGTGGTTGACCACGGGACTTGCACCTGCAACGTGTACTGGCTGGATGTGCTGTTCGATGAAATCTGGGGCGTAAGCTGCAGGGGCTGATTCGGGTCGGTGATGTCGAGTACTGCTACGGTCGCCGATGTAAAGCCGGTCACTTTGAGTTCGTCTCCGGCGCGCCCGGTGAATTGCAGGCTGTCGGAGTCCGCGGCGTAGAGGTGGGGATAGGTGATGCGGATGGATTGCACCAGGCTGGTATCGTATTCCCCGTCTTGCGCGGTTAGCGTGACCGTGTTTTCTCCATCTTGCAGGATGCCGGGCGGCACGGTCACGCGGAGTCTGCCTTTCGCTTGACCGGCGAAGGTGACGTCACCAAGTGCAGTGCCATTCATGGTGATAGCGACATCGTGCGGGAAGCCGAGAATTACTCCTTGCAGAACGACTTCCAGATTGGCCGGATCGGTGGAGTTCTTATCGAGGTGAGGTGCGTAGAGAGTTTGATCGAGGGCTGTGGAGGAAACCAGCGAGCCGAAGAAATTGTTTCCGTTCGACGTGATCAATGCCGCGAAGTAAGTGGTATGCGGCGTCAGTTCGACTGTAAAGGGGAAGCTCGCCGGAGGCTGGTTTGATCCGGCGGAGGGTGGCAAGTTGCTAATGCGCTGGCCGGGCGTGTCGCTCGGAGCCAGCCAGTACACTCTTGTGCCGGAATACTGCGTGTCGATTCCAGTGCCGTAGAACTGAATGGTGGCTTGAGGGCCGAAGCCTCCGGGGCCCGGAGATGCGCCGGTGATCTCGATGGGTTGCTCCACAGCTTCGGCGTAGAGATGCAGGAGTGCGGGATCCACATTGGGGTCGAGGCCAGCCTGGATCAGTTCCGGCTGGGTCAACTGATACCAGCCTTCGTGCTTTACGAAAATCTTAAGCGCAGGATGAGCAGCGAGATCGAATTGTTTTTGAATCTGAGTTGAGGTGGGCACGAATTCCTGCAACACGTTCTCAACGGGATGGCTGCCCTCATTGGAAGTTGCGGCTGGCTGCGCCTGATTGAGCTGGTTCAGCATCAAGGGCGTCGCAGGGAGCGTTTCGGTGCTCGATGTCGAACTGGTGGCGGGTTCGGCTGTCACAGGGCCGTGCAGAACGCGCGTGCCGTTTACATCCACATCTTCCAGCCAGTACGGGCCAGTGCCGGAGGCTGAGGAGGAATCGATCCAGGCGTAGGTTTTGCCGGAATGCTTGGGCAGGGCTCCGCTCATCAGCATCGCGGAACCTGCGATCAACGAGGGATTCAAGCGGACGCGGCTGCCATTCTGTTCGTGATAGACGTTGAATCCGAGATTGTGGGCTTCGCCGCCGGTCTTCCAGAAAAGGACTGCGCGGGTGGTGCCGGTTTTATCCGGGATCATGCGCGCAGTAAAACTCTGCAACTGAATCTTCGTGGCAGCGGTGATGGTTTCGGTCTGCGTGGAAGAGTTGTTGCCGGGAGTTGGGTCGGTTTGATCTGCGCTGACCGTTGCCGTATTCGAAACCACGCCTGGGGCTCCTGCGAGAGTGAGGATGGTGACCGTGGCCGTGCCCGCATCAGCCATGGTTCCCAGCAGACAGGTGACCGTGCTGTCTGCTTCCGAGCAGGTGCCGGCAGTTGTGCTGGCCGACATATACGTCACGCCGGAGGGCAAGGCATCGATGACTGTGACATCGGTGGCCGACGCTGGACCGTTGTTGGTGACCGCCAGGCTGTAGGTTAGGGTGTCGCCTTCAGCGACGGAGGGACTGGGCGTGGCAGTCTTTACGATGGCCATGTCGGCGCTGTTGGCGTTGGCGACGACCACGGTCGCGACTGCGGTGTTGCTGGTCAGGTTCGGCACAATGTCTGTGGCGCTGGCTGTGGCTAAGTCTGCGATGTTCGTTCCCGAGGGAGTGCTGGCGTTTACTTGCAGCACTAAGGTGAAGCTGGCTGTGGCATTCAGCGCGAGACTGGCGCCGCCGGTGCAGGTGATTGTCCCCGTGGCGCCTATCGCCGGAGTCACGCAAGTCCAGCCTGCGGACGCCGTGATTGATTGGAAGTTGGTGTTGGGCGGAGTCGTTTGCGTGAACGTTGGGGCGGTGGCGGCCGCGGGTCCGTTATTGGTGACGCTCTGGGTGTAGGTTACGTTGCTGCCGGCAGCCACGGAGGTTGGGGATGCCGAGTTGGTCGTGATGAGATCGGACTCAGTGGCTGTGGCCACTACGTCCGTGGCAACCGCGGTGTTGTTCGAGTTGTTGGGATCGGTCGTGGAAGAATTAACCGTTACTGTGTTGTTGATGGCGGTGCCGGCGGCGGTGCCAGCATTTACTTTCACGACCAGGGTGAAGCTGGCGGTCCCGAGGACAAAGCTGGCGTCGGTGCAGGTGATGAGGCCAGTACCTCCAACTGCGGGAGTTATGCAGAACCAGCCCGCGGGAGGCGTCATTGACTGGAAGGTTGTGTTCGGGGGTGTGCTCTCGGTGAGACGGGCCGCGCTTGCCGTGCTGGGCCCGGCATTGGTGACCACCTGGGTGTAGGTGATGTTGGCGCCGGCAAGCACTGGTACCGGGCTGGCCGCATCCGTGATCGACAGATCGGCGGAGTCCGCGACCTGCACGGTGGCGGTGGCGCTGTTGTTGCCGGAGTTCGGATCGCTGGTGCTGCTGCCTACGGAAGCGGTGTCAGTGATGGTGGAACCGGAAGCTGCCGTCGTACTCACTTGCACTACGAAGGTGAAGTTGGCGGTGGTGTTGGCGGCCAGAGTAGCGATGGTGCAGGTGTAGGGCGTTGCGGTGGTGCACGTCCATCCCGCTCCGGTTAACGACACGAATGTGGTGTTGGCGGGCAGAGTTTCGGTGAGGGTGACGGCGGTGGCAGAGGCAGGTCCGCCGTTGGCTACGGTCTGCGAGAAAGTGATGTTCTGCCCAGCGTTTACCGGGTTGGGACTGCCTGCGTTCGTGACGCTCAGGTCGGCCTGCCCCGCCGTGGCCACAGCGATGGTGACCGTGGCGGAATTGGTGCTTGGATTTGTATCATGCGTGGCCGAGGCGGCGGTTGCGGTATCGGTGATGAGGGTTCCGGCGGACGTGCCCGCGGTCACCAGGTATACAGCTGTGATGGTTGCCGTTGAGCCTGGAGCTACGCTGGGGTTGGTGCAGGCTACGGGCGCGGCATTGGGACAAGTCCAGGTTCCGCCGCCGGTGGTGACGGCTGCTACGGAGACGAACGTTGTATTCGCCGGCGTGGCTTCGGCAAATGTTGCCGTGGTGCAGGCGCTGGGCCCGCCGTTGGTAACGGTCTGGGTGTAGGTGATGTCGCTACCCGCTGTTACCGGGCTGGGGCTCCCACTGTTGGTCACGATCAGATTGCATTTGTCGAGCAGAGTCGTGGTAACCGTTGTGCTGTTGTTCGCCGGGTTGGGATCGCTGGTTGTGGCCGAGACTGTGGAAGTTGCGGTGATGGTTCCCGCAGCTATGGTTGGAGCTACGTTTACGACTACGATGATGTCGGCGGAAGCGCTCGCTGCCAGGCTTGGATCTGTGCAGGTCACGGATGTGGTTGTGGTGCAGGTCCATCCTAGTGGCGCGGAGACGGAAACGAATGTGGTGTTGGCCGGAATAGCTTCCGTGAAGCTGACTGCGGTCGCGGCTGCTGGTCCGTTGTTGGTGACCGCTTGCGTGTAGGTAATATTATTTCCGGCGAACACGTTGATAGGCGTGACCGCAGTAGTGAGAGCCAGATCGGCTTGGGTTGCGGCGGCGACAATGTCGGTTGCTGTGGCGGAATTGGCGCCGAAAGCCTGGTTTGCCGCATTGGCGGTTGCCGTGTCGGTGATGGTGGTTCCACCCGCTGTGCCTGCGGTTACCGTGTAGACGACCGTGAAGGTTCCCGTTGCACCAGCCGCTACGGTGGGGTTCGTGCAGTTCACTGGCGGCGAGGTGCATGTCCAGCCTGTGGCGGCTGTGATTGACGCGAACGTTGTGTTGGTTGGCGTCGGCTCGCTGAAGGTGGCGGTGGTTGCAGCTGCGGTGCCGGTATTGGTGACCACCTGGTTATAAGTAATGTTGTTGCCGGCTACGACCGGATCCGGAGTGGCAGTGTTGGTCACGGTCAGCTCGCCGCCGGCGGTTGTCCCGACCACTGTGGTTGCGGTGGCGCTGTTGTTGCTCGAATTGGGATCGCTGGTAGCTGAACTCGCCGTGGCAGTGTCTGCGACCAGGGTGCCGTTCGCGGTGCCCACATTCACCTTCACCACCATCGAAAAATTGGCTGTGGTACTGCCCGCCATGCTCAACGTTGTGCACACCACGTTGCCCGTGCCTCCGCTGCCGGGAGTGGTACAAGTCCAGCCTGCGGGCGCTGTCATGGAAACCAGGGTGGTATTGGCGGGAATGGCCTCGACCAAAGTGACATTGTCGGCCGCGCTGGGTCCGTTGTCGGTGACCACCTGGGTGTAGGTGATGTTGCTGCCAGCGGCCACGGGATTTGGCGCAGCAGTGTTAGTGACGCTGAGATCGGCGCTGGAGATAACGCTGGCCACGTTGGTGGCGATGTCGTTCGCCAGGTTAACCTCGCCTCCGCCGCTCACGACTGCGGTGTTGGTTACGGTGGAGGGAGCGGTTTGCAACACATTGGCGGTGATGGTAATCGAGGGATAGATGCCGCCCGCCGCCAGGACAGTGGAATCGATGCAACTCACGGTCTGCGACGCAATCGAGCAGGTCCATCCGGTGCCGCTGGCGCTGGTGGGAGTGAGACCCACGGGCAAGGTGTCATTGATGGTGACCGTGGTGTTTGTAGACCCGTAGGGGCTGACGTTGGAAACAGGAATGGTGTAGCTCGCGGTTGAGCCGCGAGTGAAAATGCCTGAGGAGTTCTTGCTCAGGGTCACATCCGGAGTGCATTGCGCGCCGGACTGCGTGCCGGAAGTCTGAGTGATCGACTCGTTGGTGACGCTGGTGCCGGTGGCGCCTGCGGTTGCGCCATAGGGCACGCCCGGATTCTCCGTGATACCGCTGGCGCCGCCGGTGACGCTGGCGCTGGCTGGAGTGCCGGAAACCAGCAGAACGCCGCCACCGCCGCCGCCGCCGGGTCCGTGACGATTGGCGAGAGTGTAGGTTTCGGTAGCCCAGGCGTCGCCGCCGGTTCCGCCGTTCGCTTGCAGCGTCAGCCCACCTTCTCCACCGTTGGCGGAAAGAACTACGATGGTGCCGCCAGCGCCGCCACCACCGCCGGCATCGTTAGCGGTGCCGTTGTAGGCTGCCGTTCCGCTGGCGGTGAGGGTCGCGGTGCCACTGAGCGCGTAGGTGCGAATGATAATGATGCCGCCTCCGGCCGCGCCGCCGCTGGCCTGCGTATCACCGTTGGAGTTATTGCGAGTGCCGGCGCCACCACCACCGCCCATGGCAATGCGATTGATGGTCGCGGGAAACGCCACGCCGCCTTCACCGCCAACGCTCAGGTTGGTGTTCCACGAATCTCCGCCGAAACCGCCGGCGCCGCCGTTGCCGCCACCACCGCCGCCGGCGTTCTCATCGTTGCCACCGGGAGAGGCGGTTTGTGGATCGCCGTCTGTACCACCAGCGCCTGCGTTGCCGGGAGCGCCTCGCGCCATGCTGCCATCGGTTCCCGCAGTGCCGCTGGGGTAACCGGTGCCTGTGGCCAGGTAGGTTCCGCCGGATTCAACATAGGCGGGAGTGCCCGCGATGCCTTCGCCCTTCGGGGCGTCCCAGCCAGCCTCGCCCGCAGCAGCTCCGGTGTAAGTGGCCGGAGCGGGTTGGCGATAATCGGTGTTGGCGCCGCCTCCGCCAGTTAACTGCAGGCCTGCGCCGCCGCGGAAGCCCTGGCCGCTTACTGATACGGTTGCACCGTTGAGCGTCAGCGTGCTCGAAGTATCGATGGCGAGAACTCCGCCTGTGGAACCATTCCAGGCGAGCGCCGTGGGTGGCGAGGCCGCGCTGAAACTAGCGGTCGTGTACTGCGGCACCACAATCACCTGATAGGTGCTCTGTCCCGCCGTCGCAGAGGCTGCGGCGGAGTGATAGGCAAAGACCAATCCTCCGCCCAACCCCGAGCCGGAGACTGGAACCGAGCCGGCAGCGATTGGGCCCGTCGCGGTAACAAACTCGTAGTCGCCGGCACTGTTCAGCGCGGTGAAACCCTGGCCGGTGCTGCCGTTGCCATAGGCGACCGTGTTCGCGTCGTTGATGCTGGCATCCTGCATCTGGATCACCAGCAAGAGATTTCCGGCGGCAATGGCTGTGCCCGCTCCGGTGGCCGTGCCTACGGGAATTGAGGTTGCTCCCGCGGCCACGTTCGCCGTGCCTGGATAGTAAGTGTTCAGAACGCCCGTCAGATTGGTTCCGGGGGCGGCCTCTGAAACAGTGGCGCACGCGACCGCTTGCACCGTGGCCACTGCTACGAAAGTGTTGTTGCCCATGTTCGGATCGGGCGGCGTGCCGGAATCCGTGACGGTGGCTGTGTTGGCGTACGACCCCGATGCAGTCGCGGTCTCGACGACGGCAACCGTGGCTTGAGCCCCGCTGGCCAGCGTGCCTATGGTGCAGATAATCGGGTTCGCACTGGTGACACAGGTGACGCCGGCGCTTGGGGTTACGGAGACCAGCGTCATCCCGGCAGCCAGAGTATCGGAAAGACTGACGGTATTGGCCGCGGACGTTCCGTTGTTAAAGACCGTGATGTCGTAAGTAGTGTTCTGTCCGAGAAAAACCGCGCTGCCGACGGTGGTGGTCACTCCGATATCGGCCGCTGTGGGATTGACCGACACGGCGCCGAGGGACCAGTTGGAGATGCCGCTGAAGGTTTCTGAAATCGGCACGCTGGGCGCGCCGGTTCGACTGCTGCCTGAAGCTCTTATGCCAGGGTTGGCGTTGTTTGCGCTTTGCAAATTCCACTGCTGAACCTGCGGGCCGGGAATTGTGATGGCCTGGGTTCCATCCGTCGCCAGGGTGTCGAGGATCATGCCATTGACTACGCTGGGCACGTAGAGTGTGCTGCAGCCCGTGGTGACACCGGTGCTGCAATCGGCAGCTGCGCCATCGGCTGAAACGAACGTTCCCAGGGGCACGGTCTGATCGACGCCGGTGAATGTGGTTGCGCCGGCAGCGACGCCCTCGTTGACCACGGCGGGAATATTCACCGACACGATGATGGGACGATTCGCGCCGGAAGCGGGGGCCAGCAGAGACCACATTTCCACGCGACGAGTGTTGGCGGCGTCGTTCTGGGCTCCCACGAAATTCAGCGCCGTGCCGTTGTAGGTGACACCAACTACGCCTGTGGTGGGAGCGTTCGTGATGTTGATGGAGACACCAACGATGAGGACGCGGTTCGCCGTGGCTGTGGTGGTGTGGTTGAAGGTGAAGGTTTTCGTACCCGTGCCCGTCAGGGTTGCCGAGCCCGACGTGCTGGCATCGACTGCGACCTGGCCATTGGCGGACTGTGCCGACAGCATGACTACCAACAGGCTCAGGACAACGAAGGAAATCCGCATGGCGTCGCGCAAAGCGGCTGGCACCGGCTGCAGTGACAAGACGGAAGCGGCAATTCGAGTGAGCTTTGCAAGTGCGGCCTGACCGCGCGCCGCGATTCGCAGAAACCGTCCGCCGATGCCTCTGAAGTTCGCGCGCAGTATTTCGGTACCGACGCGCACATCTTTGGCTACGGCAACGCCGAGAATTTGATCGTGACGAACCGCGGGATCGTCCTGCACTCCGCAGTCTCCGCGCGTGATGAACACGTCGCGGCCGGCATCGGCGAGAATGAGGCGATGCAGGCGGAAACCGATGTCACTCTTTACCAGAACGATGTCGCCTCTGCGCAAGTCCGCTTCGGAAGCCGGCTTCACGTAAACCGTTTCTCCGTGGCTGATCGTCGGGAACATGCTGGACCCGCGCGCCTGGAAGCGAACCCGAAGTCCGGCGCGAAGGCAATCCAGGCTGAAGGATTCGAATTGCCGGGACTGAGGCCGGTCTTCGGTTGCGCGATCGGTCTTCGGGCGATCGGTCTTTTTGCAATCAGTCGTGCGATCAGTCACGGAATGTGAGGATCCTCTCCACGGCGCGTTCATTGGGCTCGAAAGAGTAGCGATAGCAAGGAACTGTGTCGGCAACCCGCTCCAGAAAACTCAACGCGGAATCCACATACTCGTGGCGGTGAAATGGAACAAAAGCGCGGGCAAACAGCTCCGCAACCACCTGGCTCCTCGTCAGGCGCGTGAGCATGTTGCCGCGGCCGTGTTCAAGAACAAAGATTCGTTGCAAAGGAGCGCGGTCGGGCAATGCGAAATGGGCTTCGCCATGCCATGGGGTTCCGTACATAAAGATCTCACTCGCGTCCTCACTATCTTTATTTTCACGACCCGTATTTTCACGACCCGTATCTTCGCGAATGATGATGCGGTCGTCGCTGAGGATCTTCACGTCGTGGAGCGAGGTCCATAGCCGCGCGGTCGTACTTTTGCCGGCGCCGGAATGACCAATAAACAAGTTGCTCGCGCCGTCGGGGCCCACAACGCCGACACCGTGCAGCTCAATCGCCCGCTCTTGGGTGAGTCGGTGCATGATCAGAAGTTCGTCCAGCGGATATTCCAGAGGGGCCGCAGCTGCACGATTCTCAAAGCATTCGTCGCTTATCAGCAGCGATGCCCGGCAGAATTGGTCGTCGACGAGCAGGCGCTTATAGGAACCCTTCCCTAGAATTGGAGTCTGGAAGTCGAACTGGAAAGCATGGTTGCGCTCATAGAGCTGCCAGACTGATCCAGAGTCGAAAAGTTGACACCCTGACGACGCAGGAAGCGTGGCGACCCACTCGATCTGAATATTAATGTCCGAGGCTTTTTCTATCACCCGAAACGGTTCCAGGGAAGAAACCAGGGAAACATCGGTGCTGGATTCGCCGACAATCTCCACCGACACTCCGCCGACACGAAAGCAACTGCTGTGAACAGCATCCCGTTCGGCCGGATCCGACAGTGTCCGTGCAAAACCGCCCCTCATCCCCGCTTGCCCCCTGAGTTCAGCCTTACGATCCGAGGCTCATGCAAAACAATGCCGCGCAACTGGTAGTGCTCGGGCCTGTGGTCCCCGAGATCTTGCAATGTCCCAGAACGGCCTCCTCCGGGCGCAGACTGATCGTGGTCAATTGCGGTGGCTCATATGGTTTCTTGCTGTCGGCTTGGTCCAATTCATGATCCATTTCGGCCTCCAATCCTTGCCATATCGTCAATGGCCGCCGCAACTGCCGCAGCCGGCCACGCTTGCGCCGTTCAAAATCTGAAAGATTGGCTGAGGCCCTGTCCAACTCTCCACATCGATTTCCTTGCTCGCGATGCGGCGGGCGGACTCGATCAAGGCCTCGTGCTCGCTTCCTCCGGCGCAGAATTCGCACTCTCCATGCACCGGAACCTCGACACCGATGGCAGCCGCTCTCAGGTGCGCTACATGGCAGAGAAACGCCACGGGGCTCTCGCGGTCGCCGTTTTCCATTTCTCCATTGGCAGGACACATGCCACAGAGCGACTGTATGCGGCACTCGACGCACTTCGTCACCCGAGTACGCTTGCGGGTTCGCACCTCGTGCAGGGAGTGTTCCCATACCTGCTTGAGACCGGCCTGGCGGATATCGAACGTCTCCTGTTGCGAGATGACGCAAATGCCCATCTCGCCGTAAGCATTGATGGCGAACCCGTTCATTCCGCCGCCGCAGAAATAGACCGCGTCGTTCTGCGCCAGGTTCGGAGGATTCTCCAAATCGCGTTTGGCCAGCCGGCGATACTCGCTCAGCCCCTTGGGGGCATGAAGATCGAGCGCCACCACCTCTTCTGGCGAAAGCCGCACTGCCAGCGGACTCTGGGAGCAGTCGATGCGGGGATTGATCTGGCCATCGCACTTGAATTCGACCCCGAGTTCCTCTTCCGCGAACCGCCGCATGGCGGAGATTTCGTGCTTGTTGATGCTGGTGGCGACGGTCTTCAGCTTGAGCGGCAAGCCTCTTTCGCGCAGCAATTTGATGCCGCGCAGACATCTCTCATAGGAGCCGGGGATCGCGGTCAGCTCCTCGTACGTCTCTTTGGTCCTTCCGTACAGCGTGATTTCGATGGCGAAAGGTGGCCACTCCACGAGATAGTCGGCAATCTTTTCGTTGATCAGCGTGCCATTGGTGAAGAGGGTAATCAGAAACCCTTTCTTCTTGGCATAGGTGTAGATCTCGAGAAAATCCTTGCGGGCAAAAATCTCGCCGCCGGTGTAGCACAGCCAGAAGCAACCCATGTCGACCAGTTCGTCGAGCATGCGGAAGTGCTCGTCCGTGGTCATTTCGCGGCTGCGGGCATCCTGATCTGCCATGGGCAGGTTGTTGTAGCAGTGCTGGCATTCCAGGGGACAGCGCCTCGTTACTTCAATGGAAACCTGAACCGGCGTCCGCTCACCAGCTTGCCGCTGGTGCAAATCTGCGCTGAACGCCCCGTAGCTTAGCTGTTCCATGCTTCTCCTGGCACCGCTTCTTCTGATCTGGCCGGATGCGCGACCGTGACGACTTTCGAGCAACTGTGGACCAATCCCACCGAGAGCATGTCGTCCAGAAACCGGGTTACATCTTTCTGCGCCTGTTCCTGCCCTACCTCGTACTCCCGCTCCACCGCGTCGATCAACTCTGCGAGAGCGCGGGGCGAGTCCAGCAACTGCCAAATCAGAGAGCCGGTGCCGTTGAAGCTGAAGATCGATGCCAGATCTCCGACTTTGCCGCGCACCGGGACGATGAGAGTTTCGCCAGCAACCACGCGGGAAACGACGCTCCGAGAGCGCGTGAAAGTTTGTTCCGATGGGTCGGTTAGCATTCCGCTATCTCCCTTGTTCGGATTTCGTAACACTCGCTGGTCATCGAAAGACAGTCTTCTTTATGTTCAAATTGAGATTACGGGCTAGTGATGTCCTAAACAATCGTTCTTCGGTGGCAGGTACTGGGTTGGTTATCACCGCGCGTGGTTCCTAACTATTGATAAAAACAGGGTTTGCGGGTTTCACTTGGGACGGTGGCGCCCGCTAAAGCGTCTTCGATTACGATTGCCTGATCACTCATTCGCCGGGCGAGAAGCTTCGCCCGGCACGACCCAGAAAAAATTACAGGAGAGCTGATGCCACGCTTCGACGTCACCATCGCCGGCGAACTGAATCTCGACTTGATCCTCTACGGCCTTCCCGATGAACTTCCGCCGGAGCGCGAGCTGCTGGCGGATCGCATGATGCTGACGCTGGGAGGATCGTCGGCGATTCTGGCCCACAATCTCGCCGCCTTAGGAAGCCGCGTGGGATTTCAAACCCGTATTGGGGACGATGATCTGGGGCAGGCTGCTTTGCAGCCGTTGCAGCAAAGCGGCGTGGATGCTTCACGCATACGCCGCGTGCCCGGAGCGATCAAGACCGGGCTTACCGTTATTTTGCAGCGGGAAGCGTGGCGCAATATGGTGACGTATTCCGGCACAATCGCAGAACTGACGTGGGACGACCTCGACTTCGACTACCTCACCGACTCGCGGCACTTTCACGTGTCTTCTTTTTATCTGCAACGTGCGCTGCGGCCGCGAGTGCCGGAGTTATTCCGCAAGATGAAGGAAGCGGGACTCACCGTCTCACTCGACACCAACGACGATCCCGACGACAGTTGGGAAGGTGGGCTGCTGGAGGCGCTGCGTTATGTGGACGTCTTCCTGCCGAACGAGCGGGAAGTGCAAAAAGCGGCGGGGGTGAGCGACCTGGAAGCAGCCGTGAAAAAACTGGCTGGGATTGTGCCCCTGGTCGTGGTGAAACTCGGCCGCGAGGGCGCGATGGCGCAACGTGGGGCCGAGCGCGTGGTAAGTCCGGCGCGCCAAGTCGAGGCGGTGGATGCCGTGGGCGCGGGAGATAGCTTCGATGCCGGATTCTTGCATCAGTTTGTGCGGGGTGCTGACTTATCTACCTGTCTGGCAGCGGGCAATCTGGCTGGCGCTTTTTCCACTACGCGGTCCGGAGGCACGGAGGCATTCCGCGACGCAAAGTACCGTGAGAAATTCCTAAGAGAACATCCTTAGAGAACAAGATTCGGGAGGTTGAGAGTTACCGTGGTTACCAATGGTTCTCCGCGGGTTCGACTATGATCGAGATTGGAAAGAATTATGAAGAAGCTCAGCTTTCTGGTCTCCCTCACCAACGACGATAACGACTACCAGCAGGAGCAGGCCGCGGCGGCGGAGAAGGCCGCGCGACGGCTCGGCGTGGACCTCAAGATCGTCCACGCCAATAATGACGCCGTTACCCAAAGCCAGCAGTTGCTGCAATACATCCAGGGTACGGCGGCATCGCGTCCCGACGCCATCATCTTCGAGCCGGCCGGTGGCACAGCATTTCCGCAGGTGGCTCACGCCGCCGTGGCGGCGGAGATTGGCTGGGTGGTTCTGAATCATGATGCCGACTATCTGCAGCAGCTCCGGCGTTCCGCCCATGTCCCGGTATTTTCCATCAGCTCCGACCATCAGGAAGTGGGCAAGATTCAGGGCAAGCAGTTTGCCGCGCTATTGCCGCAGGGAGGATCCATCCTATATATCGAGGGTCCGGCTAACAGCTCCGCTGCACACCAGCGGACCGCGGGAATGAACCTGACCAAGCCGGTTAACATTCAAGTGAAGACGATGCGGGCTAACTGGACGGAGGAGAGCGCGCATCGCACAGTAAGTTCGTGGTTGCGGCTGCGCACCTCGCAAGAAACGCTGATCGATTTGGTGGGCGCCCAGGACGACAGCATGGCGGCCGGCGCGAGAAAGGCATTCGCGGAAATCGCAAAAGGCGAGCGCGAACGATGGCTCGCGATACCGTTCACCGGCTGCGACGGTCTGCCCAAGACAGGTCAATCCTGGGTGCGCAGCAATCTGCTGGCGGCCACCATCTTCATTCGCCCTAACACCGACATTGCGTTGGAAATGCTTACGGATGCGATCCGCAGCGGATCTCAACCACCGGAGCAAAAGCTGACGATTCCTGAGTCCGTGCCCTCGATCCAGGAACTCACCGAACGAACCGCTAAGGCCAATGCGGAGAAACGGCATCGCTCCGCCGGCGCCTGAAATCAGAAGAACTCTTCTTATTTTCCGTCTCGCAGTCGGTCTCCAGAGGCATCGCGGCTTCTCCTTACCTTTAAAACCCTGAAGTATTTTCCTGTGTCCAAGACTCAGGCCTGGGCAGGAGCCGCAACGGCTCGTGTTCTGGTCCAGCGTTCTCGATAAGGGCGAATTCGTCTTCGCCTTGCTTGCGCTGCCGCCAGGCATCCCATTTTTTATTTATTTACACCAATTACCCTTTTGTGGTAGTTTTCCACCCCTTGGGCTGCCCGACCCATTTTTGCGGCCGGTTAAGCCCCGACTAACTTGAGCCCCAATCGCAGTTAACAGATCGGAACCAGATGCAAACCCAAGCCCCTCGCAAGAGAGCGCTGCGCTTGAAATTCAAAGAAAGGCTCCCGGATAAGGAGAAGTACGTGTTTTATGAATCGAAAGAAATGGTTTTGCAGCTTATTACTGGCAGCCGTGTCGGCTGCACCAGTTTTTGCCGGAACGAATGACGCTGCGGAGGCGAAGAGCAGCTCCGCTGCCACAACCACCAACGCAACCAATGCCGCCGAACCCGCCGCTATCCCCGCAAATCCGAGTCCCTCACCAAACCTAACTCCAGCGACTGGAAACACAAATGTCACGGCACTGTTGGGAGTGCTGGTGATGAAGGGTGTGCTTGCGCCTGCAGAAGCTGAGGCCATCCGGAACGCGGCCCCCGCAGCTGAATTTCAGCTACTGGTGGAGGCGCTCAACCGCAAGGGAGTATTGAGCGCAGCGGATTTGTCGGCAGCTGCGACTCCAGCGGCGCAACCCGCGGCCCCCGCGGCGCCGGTTGAGGCTCGGGAATCCGCGTCGTCGCTGGCGGGTCCGGAAGCTTCGCCGCAGCAACCCCAAACCCAGCCGCAGCCAGTTTATCCGTCGCGGACAGCGGGCGAGCTGCCGCCTCCCCAGCCTGGGGTGGTACCGGCGGTGATCCCAGTCCGGGTGTTCCCCATCGATGCGCCTAAGCCCGGCGGTCTGGCCGGGATGAAGGTTGGATCGCTAACGCTGGCACCTTACGGTTTTATCAAAGCGACATTCATCCATGACAGCAGCGATCCCGATGGCGACGACTTTCCGTTTCCTGGCATATGGCTGAATGCCGGACCCAACTCGACCTTCAACACCGGTCCGACCGAGGACCCCGAGATCCACATCAAGGCGCGGTCCACGCGCTTTGGGCTCAACCTGGAATGGCCGGACATTTCGAAGAATCTGACGCTGACCGGCAAGATCGAGGGAGACTTCGAAGGCAACTTCAGCGAAGTCGACAACCGCGACATTTCGTCGATCCGCAGCAATGAGCCGCAACTGCGTCTGGCATTCGTCCGTCTCGATTACCACGCCAGCGACGCCTTCGACGTTTTCTTTGTCGGGGGGCAGGACTGGACGCTTTTCGGATCGGGCGCGCTGGAAAATATAGTGGAAACCACATTCAACGGTGCGTTCTGGGGCAACGTCTGGGAGCGTTCTCCGCAGCTGCGGGGAGGCTTCATCTGGACGCTGGATAAGGAACGCCACGTCAACCTCGAGCCACAATTTGGGGTCATGATGCCGAGCACGGGTCAAATCCTGAAGCTGGGAGACGCGGCCGGCAACGGGCTTGCCGCTCAACTCGGGCAAGGCGAGCGCGAAGGCGCCGACTCCGATCGTCCCGAGTATGAAGGCAGAGTAGCCTTGAGTTACCAATTGGATAAGGCCAAGGGTGTGGCTCCGGCGCAAATCGCGCTGGCTGGATTCCATTCCAGGCGGACGTCAATTGTTCCCAACTCGTCGTACTGCACGGCGGCGCCTTGCGCCGCAAATACAACTCTCATGCCGGCAAACTACGTGACTGCCTTCCCGAACGGGTTTGAAGCCTCCAGCCCAATGTGGGGCGGCCAAATCGTGGCGCAGATACCCACGCGATGGGCTACGCTGGTAGCCAGCGCCTATCGCGGCGGCGACTTGCGCTTCTTCCTGGGCGGCCAACTCAACACTTATTTCACCGATGTAGGTGGGCTGACGGGCGTCGTGGGTCCCTTCACTACTGCCGATGGCGGTCCGCTAGCCGCTGCCGGTGGAGCGGTTCTTGGAACGAACGCGGCTGGACAAGTCGTGGTCGCTCCACAGCGGCCCATCCGGGCGTTTGGCGGATTCTTACAGCTCGGCTTGCCGCTTTCCCGATGGTTCAATGCCGATCCGCGTGGCCATAACGCGGGCTGGCAGCTGCAATTCACCATCGCCAAGGACCAGGTGGATAATAGGGATCTGAACAACCCCAGCGGCACCTTTTGCTTCATCGCTCACGACTGCACTCCCTATTCCGCCAACAGCGTATCTCCATTGCCCATGGCGATGGGCAAGACCTTTATTGGCACGCTGAACTACAAATTCAACAACTGGTGCCAGTTCGCCTTCGAGCAGTCGGTCTACGCCACGCGTGCAATGGACGGCGACCTACTCTACACAATTGCTGGAACTCCATCCAACGAATGGCAGGATCACCGGACCGAATTCGGACCGATCTTTACGTTCTAGACAGACCCTCGATCTCGAGCGGGCCCAAACCGGGCCCGCTCGAGATCCCTGGTCGTATTAATGCGACAGATGCATGCGCGGTATTTTGGAGGAGTTGGTTTGATGATGCGTAGAATTGCAGTTTTGCAGGTGGGTCTTTTGCTGGCGGCGACGTTCGCGAACGCCGCCTCGGAGAAAGATACGGTTCGGATTACTGTTCTGGATTCTGTAACTCGAGCGTCGACGCCTGATAACAGTAATGGCGTCCCCCAGAATTGCGAACAACTTACCTTCGACGCCTATTGCCGGTCCACTACGAACGTGCCGCTGATAAGCACCTTGCTGGTGCAGGAAGACAGCCAACCGCCTTTCCGTATCAGTTGCACCATCGAATCGAGATACTCCCGATGCATTCCGCTGCCCAAGGGAGAAAGCTTCGACGCCAGAAGAGAGAAACACGGCCTCGCGGTGTACTACGTGGATGACAAGGGCAAGGAGCGAAAGCAGTTGTACACCCTGGTGGATGCGGTCGTGAAGCCCGTTTCGCCGGTGGCTGCGACCACAGTTGCGACTCAGCCGGTCGCGGCCGCGGTAGCCGCGCCACGGCAGAGCTCTCCGGCGCCCGCGCCAACCCCTTCAGTTGGGTCCGCGCCGACAGCGCCTCCGCAGAAACTGGAAAAAATAAAGTGCAATTTCAGCTCGACGCCCGCGGGTGCGGATATCACGCTTGACGGCAAGTACGTGGGTAGCACGCCGTCCGAAATTGCTCTTGATACCGGGACGCATGTCGTTGTGTTTTCCCTGCCCGGCTTTGCCCAGTGGAAGCGGGATCTCACGGTGCTGCCGGGATCGGAATTAACGGTAAACGCAGTTTTGCAGAAAGAATCGCAATAGCAATAGCAATGACCACGGCGTAGTCACGCGGTATGCCGTGCGGTACCGAGACCGCAACAGACTCGAATGTGAGGTCTCGGACAAATACTTCAGGCAAATGGAGGAAGTTTATGGCGAACGCTGCAGTGGCGGGAACTGGTAAGGCAGAGTACAGCATCTGGCGCGTGATTATGGCCTCGTCAGTCGGAACCATGATCGAGTGGTACGACTTCTACATTTTCGGCAGCCTGACGTTGATCCTGGCCTTGAAGTTCTATCCTCAAGGCAACGACACGTTCGCCTATCTCGCCTATCTCGCGACGTTCGCCGTCGGCTTCCTGGTGCGGCCTTTCGGCGCATTATTCTTTGGCCGCATTGGCGACCTGGTGGGGCGCAAGTATGCCTTTCTCGTAACGCTCTCTATCATGGGTTTTTCCACGTTTGCCATCGGCCTGTTGCCGACCTTTAAGACGGCAGGCTGGTTCGCGCCGATCGTGCTGCTGTTGATCCGGGTCCTGCAGGGACTCGCGCTCGGCGGAGAGTACGGCGGCGCCGCGGTTTACGTGGGCGAACACGTCCCCGATAACAAGCGCGGCTTCTACACCAGTTTCATTCAGATCACGGCGTCATTGGGCTTCTTCCTCTCGCTCGTTGCAATTCTGGGCACGCAATACTCGATGTCGAAGGATGATTTTTCCGCTTACGGTTGGCGCATCCCCTTCCTCGTGTCCATCATCCTGGTGCTGATCTCACTCTACATCCGCTTGAAGATGAAGGAGTCGCCCATTTTCGCACAGCTCAAGAGCACAGGGATGACTTCGGCGCAGCCACTCAAGGATGCCTTCGGCAAATGGGCGAATTTGAAACTCGTCCTGATTTCGCTCTTTGGAGCGACCGCCGGACAGGGCGTGGTCTGGTACACCGGGCAGTACTATGCGCTGTTCTATTTGGGCGGGATCCTGAAAATTAATCCCAAAACTGTAAATGAGGTGGTCGCGCTCGCCGTGCTGCTCGGGATGCCGTTCTTCACCGTAGTGGGCGCACTCTCCGACCGAATCGGCCGGAAGAAGCTGATGATGGCGGGCTGCCTGCTTGCGGTCATCTGCTATATACCGATCTACCATGCGATGGAACGCGCCGCAGGAAACAACATTGTCACGGTGACCTCCGCTAAAGACAAAGTGACTGGTGCGACCAAACTCACCCCCATGACCACGGGCGCGAACGGCGCACTGGTGCCCGCCAAGGAGGCTCAGAATCCGAATCTTCCCATGTTGGTTTTGCTTGTGTTTATACAGGTTCTGTTTGTCTGTCTGGTTTACGGACCCATCGCCGCCTATCTGATTGAGGCTTTTCCGGCGAAGATTCGTTACACGTCGGTTTCTCTGCCTTATCACATAGGAAACGGTGTGTTCGGCGGTTTGCTGCCATTGATCGGCCTGTGGTCGGTGGCGGCTACCGGCAACATCTATGCCGGACTCTATTACCCGATGATTGTCGCCGGCATTACGTTTGTGGTGGGAAGTCTTCTGCTAAAGGAGACTCACGGCAATCGCATTTGGGATGAAACCGGAGGACAAGCGCCGGCGAAGAGCTAATAGAGGCGACCTTACCGCGTGAGTCCGGCGATCTGCAATCCGTAGGGGGCCAACAGGTTTCCGGTCGCGTATCGACGGCCGCTACGAGCGCTGCCAAGAGCGGCCTGGCCGCTGCGGTTCTTAACGGGGAGGTTCAGGGTTAGCGAGAACCCGTACGAGGGATATCCGAAGCCGAAGAGCTGGTCGAGAGAATCGCTGAATCCTCCCGCGGCAGTCAACTGCGGCGGAGTGACATTCAGATTGTATTGATTTGCCCCTAAGCCATTGCCAGAGTAGTTCCCGCTTAATTGGAGATTTCGGCAACAGATTGTTGGGGCAGACGTGCCGCTTCAAGCTCCGGGCGTTTCTCTAGCGCTTCCTGAAGGGCTGTAGCGATGTCAATGTTCCGCAACCCTCCTTTATCAGGATCGGATTTGCGCCCGTACTTGCAGTTCATTCCCGGGATCTGCGGACTTCCCAGATCGTACTTCCCCGGTCCAGGGGCACACTTAAGATTTTCCAGATGGCATATAGTTTTCAGTCAGACTTGAAGTGGAAAGCAGATGCAGGTTTGAGAAGCAGGAGTTGTGGTATGCGAAAAGATTGGATGTTTGTATTGCTGGTCGTCGCGGCTGCTCTTGCGCCGCAGAGTTCACAAGCGCAGTGGAATACACGATGGGAGTACGAGGGGGCAAGAGGGCCTGAACATTGGAGTGAACTGGATCCGGCCTACGCTCCCTGCAACGCCGGCAAGGAACAGTCTCCGATCGACATTCAAAATGCGGAGAAAGCCGACCTTCCCGCCCTGCGCTTCGACTCCACAAGCAGCTCGCTTAAATATCTAGTTAATAACGGATACACGATTCGAGTGAACTACCACGACGCTCCAGGAGCCGGAAATTCTCTGCTTGTGGGGGACAAGCGCTACCAGTTGACGCAATTCCACTTTCACCGTCCCAGCGAAGAGTACATTCACGGTAAGCCGTACGACATGGTGGTGCACTTGATGTACCAAGCCAGCGACGGCAAGGTGGCGGGAGTCGCGGTTCTGCTGAAGGCGGGTGCAGCTAACACCGCGATTCAGAAGATTTGGGAACACATGCCCCTGACCGAGAGCAAAGTGTTGCCTGATTTTTCGCACGAAGAGCAGGAGGTTGCCGGAGTCGAGATTAATCCCGCCGACCTGCTGCCCCGCGATACTGCCTATTACATGTACATGGGCTCGGTAACAGCTCCGCCCTGCACGGAGGGGGTCACGTGGTACGTTTTGAAGACGCCGGTGGAGCTCTCGGGAAAGCAAATCAAAGCCTTCGCCAAGCTTTTTCCCCACGACGTCCGGCCCGTTCAGCCGCTCAACGGTCGTGTGGTAAAGGAGAGTCAGTGATTGCAGGAATAGAAGAAGATTGCACCCCGTGGAAAGGGTCAACTGACCCGGGTTTCAGAGGCCGATTTCCTTAATCATCCACTAATTGACATCCACCAGTTGCGCCAGCGACGGTAAGTTGTTAGAAACAACTGGTGAGCGCGGCAGGATTCGAACCTGCGACCCATGCCTTAAAAGGGCATTGCTCTACCAACTGAGCTACGCGCCCACTTTCTTTCAATCTAACATATAACCCCGCTCTGAATGCACCGCGGAGAGGCTCTCTGGCCTTTGCAGCGTGGGTTTCGCAGACCAATTTCAGAGCACGTAATGCCGGGGGTGGAATAGAATAGCGCTTCGCCAAGTCTTGGCCTATGAGCGCTCCGACCGAACTCTGGAAAAAGTGGGAAGGCCGGGTAGTGGGGGGGAAGTTCCCCCTGCGGCAATGGCTGGGAGGCTCGGATCACAGCACCGTATTTCTCACAGAACTGACCGGCAATAAATCGCAGAGAGCGGCCATCAAACTCATTTCCACGGGAAGCCTGCACCGGGAAAATCTGGATGAAGCCGCGCAACTTTCGCGCTGGGCCGGCGCCGCAAGACTCTCGCGTCCTCACTTGATTCGGCTGTTTGAATACGGACGCTGCCAGATTGACGACACCCGCCTTCTGTATGTCGTCATGGAATATGCCGAAGAGAATCTGGCGGAGATTCTTCCGCTGCGACCGCTTTCTCCGGAGGAAGCTACCCAGATGCTGCCAGCGGCGGCGGCAGCCCTGGCTTCCCTGCACCTGGCTGGCTTAGTGCATGGCCGCATCAAGCCCTCAAACATAATGGCCGTCGATAACCAGTTGAAGATTTCTGCCGACGGACTTCGCAAGACGGGCGAGCACACTGATGGGCGCGCGGCCAGCGCCTACGACGCACCCGAGGTTGCCGGCTCCGGACTATCGCCGGCAGCCGATGTCTGGTCGCTCGGCGTGACGCTGGTTGCCGTCTTGAGACAGAAGGAGCCAAAGTTGAAGGAGGGCGGCCGCGAATTGATCGTAGTGCCCGAATCGATTCCGCAACCGCTCCGCGGAATTCTGCGGGACTGTCTGCAAGTCGATCCCCGGCAGCGCTGCACGGTAGGCGACATTCTTAGCCGTCTGCAACCACAAACTCTCAAAGAGGCTCCTGAAGTCGCGAAGCTGGTGGAGGCTCACCTACGGCGAGAGCGGCGGATGAAGAAAATCGTGGTGCCGATCGTCGTGATCGCCGCGCTCTTCCTGGTCGTATGGATTGGCAGCAGGTTTATGGTTCATCAGCCACCAGTTCCGGCTGCCGAAACTCCACCGGCAAAACTTCCTGCTGACGTTCCCGCGGCGCAAACGCCCGCTCCGTTTTCAGAAGATGCGAAGCCTGCGAAAAAAGGAATCGTGAAAGGCACCGTTCTGGAGCAGGTGCTGCCTGACGTCCCGCAGAGCGCACAGAATACGATCGAAGGCCGGGTGAAAGTGAGCGTTCAGGTTTCGGTGGATGCTTCGGGGAGTGTTTCAGACGCAACGTTGGCCTCTGCCGGACCGAGCAAATACTTTGCGAAGCTGGCGCTGGCAGCGGGCCGGCGATGGAAATTCACTCCGCCGCAGGTGGATGGGCAACCGGCCGCTAGCGAGTGGATATTGCGATTTCAATTCAAGCACACATCCACGCAGGTGTTTCCCGCGGAAATAAAACCTTGAACACGATCAACTTTTCGGCTCGCCGCTGTTCTTCTTCATCTTCCAGATCATCTGGCGCAGCATGCCAAGCAGGAATTCGGCGTCGCCTTGTTGCAAGTTGAGCCGCCACAGCAAACGGCGGATTGCGGATTCAAATGCGTCCGAGGTGGTCACCTTGGGGTAATCGCTGGCGCGGAGCGCCGTAAGCAGAGTTTCGTGAATTCGTTCCAGCTCGGCAGGCGAGGCTGGAGTTCCCTTCTCGACCTCCGGCACGGCAGCCGAATCGCGCGCCAATTCATACAAACAAATCGCCACCGCCTGTCCCAGATTCATTGAGACATGTTCCTCGCGCGTGGGGATGTGCATGAGCCAGTGGCAGTGGCTCATATCCTGGTTGGAGAGCCCGAATTTCTCCGACCCGAACAGCAGAGCGCAGGAGCCTGATGCGAGACGCGTGCGGATTACAGGCGCGCCGGCCTCCAACCGCTCGACAGGGTGTTGCAGATCGCGATGTCCGATGGCCGTGGTTCCCACCACCAGCGAGCAGTCGGCAACTGCCTCGGCTACAGATCGGTATTTTTCGGCGCTGGCCAGGACTGCGCTGGCACCCACGGCGGAACGAGCGCCTTCGAACGCAACATCGTAAGGATTCACCACGCGTAGATGCTGAAATCCGAAATTGCTCATTGCCCGAGCGGCAGCTCCGATGTTGAGGGGATTGCGCGCATCTACCAGGACGACGCGCAAATGATCGAATTCAGCAGAAACCGGCAAGTTATCTGTATTCTACGGCAGGCCGAACTGACAGCAAGCCTCTTGCCGCAAAGCCTTTTTACACTAGTGTGCAAATGTAAAAAATTTGTCAAACCTTTGCTACCACGCGGAAAATGGGCAGAAAGGTTGTAAGCTTCAGGGGTCATGGGCCACACAGGGCAATCCGGCAAGTACTACGCCAGCTCTGGAATACGGGTCCGAACCGAGTGAGGGTGTCTTTATGGGTCAAATTGCCACACCGATGAGTACGGCGAGATCGGCGGAAGCAGTGAACTCTACGCGGCCGATGGGGAGGATTCTAGTAGTCGAGGATGATCCCGCCGTCCAAAAAGCACTAAAGCGCCTGTTTGAGTCCGAGGGATACGCGGTGGAGGTCCAGGGGAACGGGAAATCGGCGCTGGAGAGCTTTCAGGCCTCGCCGCCAGCGGTCATTATTCTCGACCTTCGTTTGCCCAAGGTTTCCGGTGGTGACGTGTGCAAGGAGATCAAGGCCCAGGCGCCTACGCTGCCGATCGTCGTGCTTAGCGCAACCAGCGATGTTTCCGATAAGGTTCTGTTGCTTGAGTTGGGCGCGGATGACTACGTGACCAAACCCTTCAGCCCGCGGGAACTGCTGGCGCGGGTGCGCGCGGCTCTACGGCATACCTCGAGAACGGCGCACGTCAATCTGGTGAGCTTCGATGGCATCTCGATCGACATCAGAAAAATGGAAGTGCAGCGTGAGGGCAAGGTTGTGGTTCTGACCGCGCAGGAATTCAAAACCCTCCAGTTTCTGGTGCAGAATGCGGACCGGGTGATCGGGCGCGACGAATTGCTGAACGAGGTTTGGGGATATCAGAATTATCCCTCGACTCGCACCGTGGATAACCACATCCTGAAGCTTCGGCAAAAATTGGAACGCGACCCGGCCAGTCCGGTACACTTCCGCACCGTGCACGGAATGGGTTACAAGTTCGTTCGCTGAGATCCCTTGGCCCCGTCATCAGAATCCGTCTCGCAAACTTTTCCAGTACACTCCGGAAGCGCACTGGTAGATAGAACGCGTCTGCGCACGCGCTTTCTGCTCTCCATGGTGGTGATCACCGCCGGGCTCACCGCTTTGAGTCTTCTGGTGGTGCGGCACAGCGTGCGAAACCACGTGCGGGAAGGGATCGCGCAGGATCTGCGGAACTCTGTAACCACATTCCAGAATTTTCAGCATGATCGTGAAGTCATGTTGACCCACTCTGCGGAATTGGTCGCTTACCTGCCCATCACACGATCCATCCTTACGGCCCACGATCCTGCCACGATTCAGGATGCCTCGAAAGACGTGTGGCCACTGACCGGCAGCGATCTTCTGGTGCTCGTGAACCGCGATGGCAAGGTGGTCGCTTTGCATACAAAAACGGAAGGCTTCACCCGCGAGGCAGCTCAGAAATACTTCGAGCGGTCCCTTACCGAGGAGGATTCCAGTCACTGGTGGTTTGGGAATCACCATCTATATCAAACCTTCGTGCAACCGGTTTACTTCGGTTCGAAGACGGAAGGTCCGTTGCTCGGGTTCCTGATCATCGGCTACGAGATTGATAACCGCCTGGCTCGAGAGGTCAGCAAGGTTTCGGCCAGCCAGGTCGCTTTCTCTTACGGCGATGAAATCGTGGCCACCACCTTGACGCCCGATCAAGCCCGAAGCCCAGGGGTGCGGGCGCTGGCAGCCGGAACTTCGCAAAGCGCACCCCGGGATGTTGAAGTTGGCAAAGAGAATTTTGTAGCTACTTCGCTCGATCTTTCAGGCCAGCAACAGACTCCGGTGCGCTTGACGGTGCTGGGATCCTACGACCAGGCCGCGCAGTTTCTCGACAACCTGAACCGCCTGCTGCTTCTGCTGGGGCTGACGGCCGTGCTGATTGGCAGTGGGCTGGTCTTCTTCATTTCTTACACGTTCACTCGTCCGCTGGCCAGCCTGGTGGAAGGCGTACGCGCCCTGGAGCATGGAGATTTTAACCATCCCCTCGACGCCCGTGGCAGCGACGAAGTTGCGGAATTGACCTCAGCCTTTGATCGCATGCGCGCCAGCCTGCTCAAGACTCAGCAGGCGCTCATCGAGTCTGAGCAGCTAGCCACCATCGGGCGCATGGCCAGCTCGATTTCCCATGACCTTCGCCACGCGCTGGCTGCCGTCGTCGCGAATTCTGAGTTTCTCTGTGATGGCCGCCTGACTTCCGCGCAACGTGAGGAGCTGTATCAGGAGGTTCGAACCGGCGTGAACCAGATGACGGACCTCATCGATTCTCTGCTCGAGTTCGCCCGAACCCGAGAGTCTCTGAACCCAACCTACGCAAGCGTGGTTGAAACCGTGCAGCGAGCCATGCAGGCGGTCCGGTTGCATCCGCGCCATCAGGGAACTCTGATCGAGGTGCGCAGCGGGGGCCAGAGTTTGGCCTGGTTCGATCCCCGCAAGCTGGAGCGTGCCTTGTACAATCTTCTGCTCAATGCTTGTGAGGCAGCTCCGGGCGGCGAGGGTAGAGTGCAGGTCACGATTGAGCGGACTGGGCCGTCAGTCACGATCGCTGTCTCGGACAACGGTCCGGGCATCGCGGAGGCGATTCAGGACAGGTTGTTTCATCCCTTTGTAAGTTTTGGCAAAGAGAATGGAACCGGGCTTGGACTGACGGTCGTGCAGAAGATTGTGCAGGATCACGGTGGCCAGGTTTTGATGGAACGTACCTCGGACGGTCGAACCGTGTTTCAGATCACGATTCCAGGACGCGATCCAAAAGGCTCACTGGATAACGCCGACGACGAACTGGCCGCCCGATCCTTTTTGCCCGTAAGCAGCGACCGAGCAACTGAAAATTCAATTCGACACTCGGACACGTAGTGCCCGTTCCCATTTTCCCATTTCACCACGATCCGTGTGTCGCGCAGGAGGATGCGTGAAGAACCCAAGGACCCTAGCGCTTTGGACAACTGCCGTGGCGGCAGCCGCTTTCGTTCTCTTGAGCACCTGCAGCTTGGCACAGGAAGCCGCGCCTGCCGCGGCGTCTCAGCCCGGAGATGCATCGCTGCGTGAACTCGATTCGCAGGTGCGGGAATTGCGCGCTGTGATTGAGCAGATGCGCGCCGAGAATGCGCAGTCGCGCGCGGAAATGCGGGAGTTGCGTCAGGAACTGCAAGATACCCGCAAGCTGCTCGGTCCGCTGGCAGCTGCAACGAACGCGAGCCCATCGTCAGCGGCTGCGGCGGAATCGACGGCTACTGGCGCGAATGCGGCGCCGGCCGCTACGGTTGCCTCGGCCCCAGACCTGGGCAACCGCCTTCAGAAGCTGGAAGAATCCACTCAGTTGCTGGGCGCGAAGATTAATGAGCAATATCAGACCAAGGTGGAAACCGCCGCTAAATATCGCGCCCGGCTCTCCGGAATTGTGCTGATGAATGCCTTCCGCAATGTTGGAGCCTCCGACAACCTGGACTTGCCCGACTATGCACAGCCGCCCGCACCGGGGAGCGACTCTCAGGCCAGTTTTGGGGCCACTTTGCGGCAAACCGAGATTGGACTGGAAATCTTTGGGCCTACTCTGGCCGGTGCGAGAAGTTCCGCCAATGTGCAGTTCGATTTTGCAGGAGGATTCCCCTCGACTCCGAACGGCGTCAACTTTGGCATCGCGCGCATGCAGACCGCCAGCCTGCGGCTCGACTGGAACCACACCTCGGTGATCGCTGGGCAGGATTCGCTGTTCATTTCGCCGCTTTCCCCCACGTCTTTTGCATCTCTGGCGATTCCAACCTTTGCCTATGCAGGAAATTTATGGGGCTGGACCCCGCAGCTTCGCGTCGAGCATCGCTTCGATCTTACGGACCAGCAGACGCTGACGTTGCAGGGTGGAATTCTGGACAATCTGGATTGGGAAAACCCGAGCGACCCGTACGTCCGTTCAGCAACCGCCGGGGAAAGCACCGGCCAACCGGCTTACGCCATGCGCACGGCATGGTCCCGGCGCGTGCTTGAACATCCGTTAAGCTTTGCTGTGGCGGGCTACTATGGCCGGCAAGACTGGCCGTGGAACCACGCTGTCGACGCCTGGGCTGGCATGACGGATTGGCAACTCCCGATTCTTCGCCGCTTAGGTCTCTCCGGCGAGTTCTATCGGGGCCGTGGAGTGGGAGGCCTGGGCGGTGCCATCGGCCAAACCATTGTGTACGGCGGCAATCCCTACTATGCCACGACCAGCATTCGCGGCCTTGACTCGGCTGGAGGATGGAGCCAAGTCAAATTTCAACTCACGCCCAAGCTGGAGGTGAACGGCGTATTCGCCGAAGACGACGTTTTTGCCGGGGACATCCGGGGCTTTGCCATCGACGCCAACAATTTCGGAGAGATTCTCGGGCGCAATCGTGGAGCGCTCGCGAATCTGGTCTACCGGCCGCGGTCCGACTTGCTGCTTTCCGCCGAATTCAGACGCTTGCACACCTTCCCCATCTACGACAGTGCTCGCGTGACGAATCAGGCCAATCTGGCCGTGGGAGTGTTGTTCTGAACATGCTTCGCTTCGCTCATTACCGGACGGTCTGCTGCATCCTGATGCTTTCGAGTCTTTTTGTCTTTGCCTCTGCCTCTGCGCAAAGCATGGAGCTCAAGGGCAAAGCACAGCTCACTAGAAATGGACGCCTCGTAAAAGACGCTTCCAAGGTTGTGGTCTGGCTTACGCCTCTAGGGGCTACGCCAGTGCCGCCAGCGCCGCTGCAGACCTCGCCAATCCCCCAACTGGTGCAGAAGAACAAGAGCTTTCAGCCTTCGCTGGTGGTGATCCCGGCGGGCGGGCAGGTCGAGTTCCCCAATCGCGATCCTTTTTTTCACAATGTTTTTTCTTTGTTCGACGGCAAGCGCTTCGATCTTGGACTCTATGAGAGTGGTACCACTCAATTTGTAAAATTCGATAAGCCCGGGATTTCTTACATTTTCTGCAACATTCATGCCCAGATGAGCGCGGTAGTGATCGCGCTGAATACGCCGTACTATGCGATCTCCAACTGGCGCGGCGAGATTGGAATCAGCAATGTCGCGCCCGGCCGCTACCAGATGCACGTATTCCATTCGTCCGTCTCGCCGGATGCGCTGCACGCCGTGGAACGGGAAATCACGGTGAGCCCCGGCGATACTTTTCTTGGAACCTTCAGTCTGGCTGAATCCGATCTCGAACTCGCCCACAAAAACAAGTACGGCCGCGATTATGACCGCCCTGACCCCGATAGCCCCGCATATACGCGACCCTAGATCGGTTGCTATCGTGGGACAAAAATTAAGAAGGGCGCGCCGTTTAGCACGCCCTTCTCGCCTCCGACCTTCACTTCGTTTACAACTTGCTCAAAGCTCTTCTAGTGATGGCCTCCGCCCGAATGACCGCCGCTGCTGGAATGGCTGGCTCCTGCACCCGAGGAATGAGTGCCACTGGAGCTTGGAGCGTGATAACCGCCGTAGGATCGCGGCTGCGCGATGGGCTGCCGCATGTTGAGCTGCGGCCGCGAATAACTGCCGCGCCCGTCGCCGCTCGAAGCGGATTCACGCGAAGAGCTCGCGCTCGGCGCGGTGCGGTTCCAGTAGCTCCCGCTCTCGCCCCGGCCAGATTCAGTTCCACCCGCAGAGTCGCCGCTGTGCGAAGGTGGCGTAAAGGTCTTCCACTCGCTGCGGTTCGGTTCTCCGCGAGCTGACGACGCCGACTCCGAATGGTTCGGCGAAGAAGCCGGACTCGCCGCGTTACCGCGATTTTCATTCTCGCTCGCCGCAGCCTGATTCCCGGAACTCTTCGTCGCACTGTTCGTCTCTCTGCCCGCGGCCGTCGCACCGCGAGATTCCGCGGTACCTGGACCCGTCGTACGCGCACCCGCCGCTACCGGCGAGAAATGGCTCTGCTGCATGGACTGCTGCAGATGCGCCGTCTCCTGCTGGAATGACTGCGGGCGGGCCGTACTCTGCGTGCCGAAGAAATGCCGCGACGCGCCGCTGTGAATCGTGGAGGGAGCCGCAGCTCGGCCACTGGCCGACAAACTGGCCCGCGTAGGCACGACCGGCATATTGCCTGTCATCATGTGAGCGCCGCTCAACTGCGCGTGGGTAGCTGCAACCGCAGCGGTCCGTCCGGCTCCGAATTTCCCTGCACCTACTGTCGACACCGCGCCTGCGATGTGCGCATCGTTGATATGCGCCAGGTTCGAGAACTGCGTGCCCGCATGCAGCGGCGCGATCCCGCCGAACCGGTTGAGGGTGCCGACTCTGTCAAAGCCAACCACACCGAAGCGGCCACCATATCCGCCCCACCACGGGAAGAAGCGGTCACAGGGCCCAATGGGCAACCAGCCAAAGCCGCCCCATCCGCCCCATCCAAAACCGAATCCCCAGCCCCACCCACCTCCGAATCCAAAGAACGAAACATACGCCGGAGCCCAGAACGGACGATAGAAGCCGGGGCCCCAGACCGGTCCCGGCCACCAGGCCCACGAGCCGCCGTACATCATCCAGCGGCCGTAGTGATAAGGCGCCCAACCCCAAGGCTCATAGCCAACCCAGGTCCAGCCATAGTAAGGCTCGTACACCCAGCTGCCGTCGCGATACGGAGCCCAACCATCCGGCTCATCCGGCACCCACACTTGACCGTAGTCGGGCGCATCCTCCCAGGTTCCATTAGCATCCAGGTCTTCCGATCCAACGTAATACTTATTCGTGTGATGCCATGCCGCGGCATCGTGGATCATGCGGTCGCGGTCGCTATTCCACCGATCCCAGTCATCGCGTTCGGGAGCGGGGCTGATCTTGTACTTCGCATCGGCGCCCGAACCGCGAACCGTTGCCATCTCACCCTGCTTCACCTCGCCAATACCCTGCGGGGTAGAAATCTGTGCCTCGCCCTTGCGCACGATGACGATCGAGTCCCCACCCGGCTGCACTTCGATGCGCAGGACTACGTCTTTGTGTGCGGGATGCACGGCGACGTTAGGAGTGTCAATCTCTGGCTCGGCCTCACTCTCGTTGAACACGCTGTAATTCGCCATCCCCTGCCCAAGCTGAATCTGGATGTACTTGTGCGTAAAGTTCGCGATGTTGGCTTGTGCGTTCGGTCCCAGACGAAGAATGTTCGCGAAGTCGAGCTGCACTTCGGCGCGCCCGCCAGCTCCAGTGGAAACTTTGTCGCCGTTGACTATGGGCTGATTCAATACAGCGGCAGACCATGTGCCTGAATCGCCGCGCTGCGTCGACACGTCGCCATGAATCATGCTGACGCGGCCCACACCCTGATCAGTTCTAGCCGGACCCTCGCCCGACGGCCCACCCGGCTGAGCTTCTTCGTCCAGTTGCGGCGGCTGACCAGCTTGAGGTTGGCCAGGTTGCGGCGGTTGCCCGGCTTGAGGCGGTTGGGCTGGCTGGCCCTGACCCATCTCCATAGGGGCACTGGGCTGCTCCGAGGGACCGGGACCCTCATCGGTGGTTTGCGCTTGCAGGTTGATTGAGAGCGCACAAGCCAATGCCAGAGTTAAGACTGCAAAACTTGGTATGAATTTGTTTTTCATAAACCACCTCTTGCCAACCGACTCTACTACCCAATTTAAACCCGAAAATTAGTGAATTGATCCGTATAAAAGAGAGCAACTGCTGTGCCAAAGAAGCGGCCAGAGGGAATCTAATAACTCATGCTTTTTCAGTAATATGGGAGACGGTCGCCAAAGGCAATGAAGGACTAAATTCGGCGCCGGTGGCCGCTGTAAGCCAAGGTGGTGGTTTTCAGCCAGTTCAGGACTACGCGTCCTTTTCCTCATCCGCAATCCCAATCTTCGACAGGCGGTAACGCAACGCATTCCGCGACAGCCCCAACAACCGCGCTGCCTGGCTCTTGTTTCCATTCGCGCGCCGCAGCGCCTCACGAATCATTTCATCTTCCCAGTGCTCCAGCGTCATGCCCTCGGGGAGAAATCCACTCACGCCGTTCGCCGTCTTAGCCGGGCGCAAATCCAGATGAATATCCGCCGCCTCCAGCACCGTTCCCTTCGCCAGCGCGCAAGCCCGCTCGATAATGTTCTGCAGCTCGCGCACATTCCCCGGCCAGTGATAGTTCACCAGAATCTGCATCGCTTCCGGCGTAATGCCTTTCACCGGCTTGCCGGAATCACCCGAAAATCTTGAGATAAAGAGATTCACCAGATCAGGAATATCCTCCTTGCGCTGGCGTAGCGGCGCAATGTCGATAGGCACGACGTTCAAGCGATAGTAGAGATCCTCGCGAAATGTTCCCTGCTCTAGCGCTTCGCGCAGATCGCGGTTGGTGGCTGCGATCAGCCGCACGTCCACTTTCACCGTTCGCGTTCCACCCAACCGCTCAAACTCACGCTCTTGCAGCACTCGCAGCAGTTTCACCTGGATTGCCGAAGGTACGTCACCGATTTCGTCGAGAAACAAGGTGCCCTTATCCGCCAGTTCGAATTTTCCGGGCTTGCTTGTGTTGGCGCCCGTGAAGGCGCCCTTCTCATAGCCAAAGAGTTCGCTCTCCAGCAGATTCTCCGGAATCGCCGTGCTGTTAATTTTGATGAAGGGCCCCGCAGCCCGCCGCGATTTCTCGTGAATTGCGCGCGCGATCAGGTCCTTGCCCACACCGCTCTCCCCGCCCAGTAGCACAGTCGAGTTCGTCGGCGCTACGCGGTCCACCGTCGCCAGCACTTCCTGCATCTTCGCACTGCGCGCCACGACATTCGGATGGACATAGCGTTTGCCCAGGGCCTCGCGCAGCGACCGGTTCTCCTCGCGCAAGTCACGGACATCGAGTTCCTTGCGAATCACCATCCGCATTTCGCTCAGCGAGAATGGTTTCAACACATAGTCGCTGGCCCCGGCCTTCATGGCTTCCACGGCCGTCTCCACGGTACCGAAAGCAGTCATCACCACCACCGGCAGCGACGCACTTTGCCGTTTTATCGCGTGAAGGAATTCCAGGCCGTTCATCCCAGGCAGTTTTAGATCCGTTACCACAAGATCAACGGTATTCTCGCGCAGCAATTTCAAACCAGCCTCGGCATCTCCCGCGGATAGCGTCGTGAATCCATCTTCCCCAAGATTCAGTTCGAGCAGGCGGCACATTTTCGCTTCGTCTTCGACAATTAAGATTGTTGGCATGTTGCTAGCTGCTCTCTCGACCTCAAACGGCCCGATCGCTACTCATTGGAACGCGAGTTATTCAAGATGCTTGCGCGGCCGCAGTCTCTTCATCCGCAGGAAAAAAGATCACGAAGCAGGCTCCGCGTTTGTCGCTTATCTCGCCGCCACCATCAACCCGAATCGTCCCATGGTGCCCGTCAATAATCCTGGAGACGATCGACAGCCCCAGCCCAACGCCGGTTTTCTTGGTGGTCACGAACGGATTGAAAATCTGCTCGCGCAGCTCCGCCGGAATCCCCGGCCCGGTGTCTTCGATCCGGACCTCCACTCCGTCCCGGTCAGCGCTCGTTGCCCTCGCTGCCGTCACCCGCAACGTGCCGCCGCTCGCGCCGATCGCATCATAAGCATTCTGAATCAGATTCACGAACGCCTGCTCACTGAGACTCTCATCCAGCGGAACCAGCGGCAAGTTCGCCTCGTACTGCCGCTCCACGCGGACCAACCCATCTTTTTGTATCAACGCTACGGAATGCAGGGCGCGGTCCAACACCACAGTGATTTCCTGCGGCGCCAACTCCGCATGCAGCGGCCGGGCAAAGTCCAGAAAGCGCGTCACCAGAGCGCTTAAGCGGTTGGTCTCACTTGAGATGTACCCCGCCAGTTCGCTGGCCAGCGGATTCGATTCTCCTAACTTCTGGTGCAGCATTTCCGCCGATCCCTTGATCACTCCGAGCGGATTGCGAATCTCGTGCGCCAGCCCGGCAGACATCTGCCCCAACGCAGCCAACCGCTCGGAACGACGCGCCTCCTCCTGCGCCTGCTCCAACCTGCGGTTGGTTTCGGCTAGCGTTCCGGCCAGTTCCTGATAGCGTTTGATCTGATGTCGATTCTCCACCACGACCCGGTTCACCACCATCGCCGCAAGAAAAAAGAAAACGATGCGCATGGCAAGCAAACCATAGCTCTCCGCCGTCACGTCGAAGTCTCGCAGCGCGGGATCGAAGAGATAAGAACAGTAAGCAGCTGAGGCCAGGGCCGTCCACAGCAACGTCCCCAGCGGGCTGAAATACTCCGCCGCGGTGACCACTGGCAGAAAATAAATCGGCCAATAGCTGCTGTTGATTCCAACCTCACCCGTGTGATCGATGAGCAAGGTCGCCAGCGCAATTTTGAGCAGGACGACATACACCGGGCCCCGCCGCGGAGCCCGCGTCAGAAGCCAGCGCTCGCTGAACTGGACCACCCCAATGGCCAGCAGCGTGAGCTGTTTATGAATCTCCGCCACCGGGGGCAGCAACGCCAGTCCGACCAGAAACAGCAGCCAGAGACCATCCATCCAGTTGATGGCCGGACGCTTCTGTTCACTCATGTCTGTTCGATCACGTCTCTCCCATCTTCACAAGATGGTGAAAATCATTGCGCCGGGTGATGCGGTTCTCGTGTTCACCGCAGCGATGTGGCCACTGGTTCGCGTCAATATCCTTTCTTGGGAGCAGGAGCAGGAGCAGGCGCCGGCTTCGGCGCAGGGGGATGAGAGTTCTGTTGACGTTGCACCGGCGGAGATGCGGGCTTCTGCTGCTGCCAGGTACTGAATTTCTGCTCTTGTTCTTTCTGCTGCTGCTCATTTTTTTCCTGCACCGGAGCAACCGGCTTGGCCAGCGGATGCGACCACTGCTGCGATGGCTGCGCATCGCGGTTCTCAGGCTGCGCCGGCGCACTCTTTTCAGGCTCGGGAGTTCCTTGCGCTTCCCACACCCGAGGCTGCGTTTTGGCTGGGCTGTCTGCTCCGCCAGGCGTAAACGAACGGAAACCGTCCTGTGTTTGTGTTTGCGTCTGCGGTTGCCGCGTCACCGGATTGGCAGGCACGGGCCGCCCCGGTGCCTCCTGCCGGACCAATGATTGCCCGGCCAACGACTGCTGGTTCAAATGCCCTCCCGCCTGTGCCTGCCTCTGATCGAACGAGCGCGGCATGGGAGCCGGCGTCCGCAACGCCACTACGGGGCGGCTCGTCACCGCCGCGGGCGGTCTGTTTGCCGCCGGCCTGCCCGCGCCGAGCACGCTGCTCCGGACCGGTTCCACCGCGACCGTGGGCGCAACTGGCGCGGCTGCGAGTTCTCTTGCCGGAACCGACACCACATTCCGCGCCACCGCACGCGCATTTACAAACGTGTCGTGCGAAACCACGGTCACGCCCCCGTTCACGCTGCGGTTCACGTACGTAATGTTATTCACGTTGCGGTTGATCACTACCGTGTTGTAGACACTGGTGACCCTTGCGATGTTTACTGACGTATTAGTGAGATTCACGCTGTTCACATAGGCGCGGCTCACCCGGTAGCCCGGAATAAATACTTCCCCCGGAGCCAGCGGAAACCATCCCACTCCCAAGCCGACCGAGAAACGGAATCCCGGAGCGCCGCCCACCCAGGCCACCATCGCGGGCGCATAAATCGGCCGCACCACGCTTGGTCCCGGAACCCACACCCACCCGGTCCCAGCAAAAGCCCAACGACCGTAGTGGAACGGCGCAAAGCCCCAAGGTTCATCTTCCACCCAGGTCCAGCCCCACGGCCCCACCCAAATCCAGTGTCCAAAGCGATACGGCGCCCAGCCGGCTACCAAAGCTCTCGGCCGCCAGCATGTACCGTAGCCTGCTACGTAGCTCCAGTCGCCGTATTCATCGAGGTCTTCGTATCCCGTCATCTCGCGTGAAACATAGTTTGCGGAATCGGACTGATCTTCAACCTGGTCGCGGTCGAGCGCCCAGCTATCAAAACCATCCTGGCCGGGAATTTGGCCGAGTTCGTAGTCCAACTGATCGGTGCCAGTAAATGTGGCGTCCTGGTTGGCCACCACCGTGTAGGAATTTCCGCCGCCAGTAACCTCGCCCCGTCCGCGCCAAACCGTTACTTCCGTTCGATTGCCATCCGCATCCACGTCGATGCGATAGTCGCCCGGCTGCATCACGACAAACGCCACATTCGGCGTGTCCACTTCATAGGAGTTTTCGTCGTCAACGTGCCGGACCTTCACAATCAGCGATCCCTGCGCCAGACGAATCTGCGCTGCCCGGTCACTTACCTCGAGCAATGTAATTCCGGTCTTAGGGCCGAGGCGAAGCGCAGTCGATCCAATGTGCACTTCGGCGCGCGAATCTTCGTCCGCCCAAAGATTGTCGCCAGTCACCAATGGACGATTGAGCACAGCGTCGACCCAATCATTCTCACCGCCGGGCTGAAACGACACCGATCCCTCGATGAAATTCAGGCGCGCCACCCGGGTCGTAGGATCCTGAGCGTCCGGGTTCTGTGCATCCTGCGAAGTGGGTGAGACCTGCGCGACTGGCGCATCCTGCGCCCTTACGACCGCCAAGGGCAGCATGAACGCCAAGCCCGCCACCATCACTGCGCCGGTCCACAACTGCCTGTGTGTCTTCATGATTTCCTCGCGATGAATATAAGAGCCTGTTTCTCTCAATCTTATCCATAGCCATGTAAACACGATAGAGACAGTTTAGTTTCCTGATGGTAGGGTGGTGGTTTTCGGCCAGAGCTGGCCGATAGCGGGTACATGAAGATTTGCTGGTGAGAAATCAGCGGGCTACTGGCTTGGGCGAAATCTCATCCAGCACAAGATTTAACTCCAGCACATTCACCCGTGCCTCGCCTAAAAATCCGAACTGCCGCGCTTCAGTATGCTGGCGAATTGCTTCGCGAACCACATCCTGGCTCAGCCCACGTTCTTTCGCGATGCGCGGCACCTGAAATTCCGCCGCCTCGGGTGAGATATGGGGATCAAGCCCGGAGCCTGAGCTGGTCAGCAAGTCCATCGGGATCGCAGCCCCAGGATTCTCCGCCTGCAATCGGTCAGCATCTCCTTGCACTCGCGCAATCAGCGATTGATTTGTAGGCCCTAAATTCGATCCGCCGGAATTGGCCGCATCATATCCGGTTCCGGCACTGGACGGACGCGAGTGAAAATAGCCCGGAGAGGAAAAAGTCTGGCCGATCAATCGCGATCCTACCACATGGCCATTCCGCGTTACCAGATCTCCATTGGCCTGCCTCGGAAATAAAACCTGCGCCAGGCCCGTAATCAACAGGGGAAACAGCAGGCCAAACAACACGGTCGTTACGACCGTCATCAGCACAGCGGTGATCAGATTCTTCTTCATAGTCGCCTCTACGCCAGTCCTGCCCGCACAATGAGCAGGTCGATCAGCTTGATGCCAATAAATGGCACGATCACGCCACCCAGCCCGTATACCAGCAAATTCCGCCGCAACAGGATGGCTGCGCCCTGCGGAACATATTTCACGCCGCGCAGCGCCAGCGGAATCAGCGCCACGATAATGAGCGCATTGAAGATGACCGCAGACAATATCGCCGACTGCGGCGTCGCCAGGTGCATTACGTTAAGCGCCTGTAAAACCGGGAACGTCCCGGCAAACATTGCGGGAATAATGGCGAAGTATTTGGCCACGTCATTGGCGATCGAAAACGTGGTCAGCGCGCCCCTTGTCATCAGCAACTGCTTGCCGATTTCCACGATCTCGATCAGCTTGGTGGGATTCGAGTCCAGGTCCACCATGTTGCCGGCTTCTTTCGCCGCCTGCGTGCCCGTGTTCATGGCCACGCCTACATCGGCTTGTGCCAGCGCCGGGGCGTCGTTGGTGCCGTCTCCGGTCATGGCGACAAGTTTTCCCTGCCCTTGTTCGCGCCGGATTAAATCCAGTTTGTCCTTCGGTGTGGCCTGCGCCAGGAAATCATCCACGCCAGCCTCGGTCGCGATGGCGGCAGCGGTCAGCGGATTATCTCCGGTGATCATCACCGTCTTGATCCCCATCGCGCGCAACTGATCGAAACGTTGCCGCATGCCGCCCTTCACAATATCTTTGAGGTGAATCACTCCCAGCGCACGCCCATTCTCGGCCACCACCAGCGGTGTTCCGCCGGAGCGTGAAATCGCCTCCACGGAGGCACGCACCTCTGGAGGAAGCGCACTGCCCTGGTCTTCCAGATATTTGGCAATCGCATCGGTCGCGCCTTTGCGGACGGCGCGCCCATCCAGATTCACGCCTGACATGCGAGTCAGCGCGCTGAATGGGATAAACTCGGCGTCGTGCGAACTCATCTCGCGCCCGCGCAACCCGTACTTTTCTTTGGCCAACACCACAATCGAGCGTCCCTCAGGAGTCTCATCAGCGAGTGACGAGAGCTGCGCCGAATCCGCCAGCATTGCCTCAGTGACGCCTGGAGCCGTCACGAACTCGGTGGCTTGCCGGTTCCCTAGCGTGATGGTTCCGGTCTTGTCGAGCAGCAAAGTATTCACGTCACCCGCCGCTTCAACCGCGCGGCCTGACATCGCCAGCACGTTGTGCTGCACCAGCCGGTCCATGCCCGCGATGCCAATCGCCGAGAGCAATCCGCCAATCGTGGTCGGAATCAGGCACACCAACAAAGACACCAGCACGAACACCGTCTGCGGAGCGCCTGCATAAATGGCAAAAGGCTGGAGCGTGACTACAGCCAACAGAAACACAATCGTCAGCCCTGCGAGCAGAATATTCAGCGCAATTTCATTTGGAGTCTTCTGCCGCTCCGCGCCTTCCACCAAAGCGATCATGCGATCCAGAAAAGTCTCACCGGGGTTCGAGGTGATTTTCACCTTCACCCAATCCGAAAGCACGCGAGTTCCGCCGGTCACGGCCGAACGGTCGCCACCCGCCTCGCGAATCACCGGCGCAGACTCACCCGTGATCGCCGACTCATCCACCGACGCCACGCCTTCCACAATCTCGCCATCGCCGGGGACAAACTCGCCCGCCTCCACCAGCACCATATCTCCCGAGCGCAATTTAGAGCCAGGCACTGTCTCGGTTTTTCCGTCGCAAAGCAAGCGGTTGGCCATCGTCTCCGCTTTTGCGCGCCGCAACGCATCGGCCTGCGCCTTGCCTCGGCCTTCCGCCATGGCCTCGGCGAAGTTGGCAAACAAAACCGTGAACCACAGCCACAGCGTGATCTGCAGATTGAATCCGAAGCCGGGCTGCCCATGCATTCGTTCCAGTACGAGCAGCACAGTAGTCACCACGCTGCCCACTTCCACCACAAACATCACCGGATTGCGCATCATGGTCACAGGATGCAGCTTGACCACTGAATCCCAGGCCGCTCGGCGCACGATTTTCATGTCCCACAGGCTGCGTTTTGATTTCTTGCTTGCCATATTTATCTGAGAACTTCGCCCTACGAAAGCCTGTCTAAAAGGTCTTCCCCGCCTGCATCAGCAGGTGTTCGAGAATTGGCCCCAAACTCAGCGCTGGAAAAAACGTCAGGGCTCCCAAGATCACCACCACGCCGATCAGCAACACCGTAAACAGCGGCCCTGTCACTGGGAAAGTGCCCAGCGTTGCCGGAGCCTGCTTCTTGCCCGCCAGATTGCCGGCGATTGCCAGCATGGGCAGAATCATCATGAAACGCCCCAGCAGCATCGACATGCCTAACGAAGTGTTGTACCAGGGCGTATTTCCGCTGAACCCGTTGAACGCCGACCCGTTGTTGGCCACGGATGAGGTGAAGGCATAAAGCACCTGGCTGAATCCGTGCGGCCCCGCATTCGAGATGGCAGAAGTACCAAAGCTATACAAAACTGAAATCGCGGTGAACACCAGGATCACCAGCGGAAAAATCAGCACCACCAGCATCGCCATCTTCACGTCGTAAGCTTCGATCTTCTTGCCGAGATACTCTGGCGTGCGCCCCACCATCAATCCGGCAATGAAAACGGAGAGAATCACGAAGACCAGCATTCCGTACATCCCCGCGCCCACGCCGCCGAAGATCACTTCGCTCAGCATGAGGTTGATCATCGGAACCATTCCACCGAGCGGCGTAAACGAATCATGCATGGAGTTGACCGCGCCGCAGCTCGTGTCGGTCGTCACAGTCGCGAACAACGCCGAGTTCGCTACGCCGAAACGGACCTCCTTACCTTCGAGATTGCCTACTGCCTGCGAAGCAGAAGATGGATGCTGAGAACCATGCAGTGCGGCAGCCGTCACCAAAGGATTGCCCCGTGCTTCCGCCCAATATGCCGTGCTCACCCCTGCCAGGAAAAGCACAGCCATCGCCGCCCACACCGCCCATCCGTGCCGCGCGGAGCCGGTCATTTTCCCTAGCGTGTAGGTAAACGCGGAAGGAATCGCCAGAATGCAGAACATTTCCAGGAAGTTTGTAAACGGCGTGGGATTCTCGAACGGATGCGCGCTGTTCGCGTTGAAAAAGCCGCCGCCGTTGGTCCCCAACTCCTTAATGATCTCCTGCGAAGCCGTAGGACCCTGCGCAATCACTTGCTGGCTAACCGTCTGCATCACAGGTTTGCCATCGGGTCCGTTCACAGGCTTGCCGTCGGAACCCAATTGCGGGGTCTGGTATGGATCAAGCAATTGCACGGTGTCATAAGGCTTCAGGTTCTGCACCACACCCTGAGAAACCAGAACGAGCGCGCCTACCAGACACAGCGGAGCCAGAATCCATAAAGTGCCACGAACCATGTCGACCCAGAAGTTCCCGATCGTCTTCTGCTCACGCCGCGCAATGCCACGAATGAACGCGATGGCCAGCGCCATGCCCGCCGCCGCCGAAACCCAGTTGTGATAAGCCAGACCCACCATTTGCGTCAGGTAGCTCATGGTGGTCTCGGGAACGTAATTCTGCCAGTTCGTGTTAGTCGTAAACGAAGCTGCGGTGTTCCAGGCCAACCCCGGAGGAACTCCGGTCAGCTTCTGCGGATTCCACGGTAGCCACGCCCACTGCTGAACCCGCTGCAGAGCGTACAGCAGGATCATCGAAACACCGCTGAACAAGAGCAGCGCCAGCGCGTATTCCTTCCAGTCCATCTCGTGGTTTTCATCCACGCCCGTAAGCCGGTAAAGGATCCGTTCCACCGGCCGCATCACCGGATCAAGCCAGGTTCGCTCGCGGCCGAACACGCGCGCCATGAACCCGCCCAGGGGCTTGGTTACCAGCAACACCACCAGCAGCAGAAAAAGGATTTGCAGCCATCCATTCGCTGTCATCAGAATTTCTCCGGCCGCAGCATGGCGTACACCAGATACACCAGCAGGCCCGCGCAAATGACTAGCATGATGATCGGTTCAGAACTCATATCCCCCTCAACGCACTCGTTCGCAAAAAACCACGTAAGCCAGCGACACTGCAAAAAATAGAATCGTCACGGCAAGGTAGATCACGTCTTGCATCACAAGTTCCTTTCAGTCCATCCCGGTTGCGATTCCCGGGCTGCGATTCCAGACACGCCACTTGTCAGATCGCACAGGAAAATTTCCTCGCGCGGCTGATTCCCTAGAACTTGACCAGTATAGCCATGTCGATGAACTGCTCATCCCGCCGCAAATCGGGGAACCATACGCTGCTCGTGCTCCCGGGGCTGCCGCAGGCCGTTTCCGCAGCGCTGAGGGTCTCTTGCATGGACGAATTTCCGTTGTTGCAAGCAAAGAATTGGGGATAGCCGTTGTTGGTATAGGGCTCTCCTCCCGAACCCGGCGGCGTCATCCCGCCGCGGCCCGTCCAGTACGGCACACTGGCATGGCGATAATCATATTCCCAGCGGAACGTGATGTATTGCCGGGGCATGTAGTCAAACGTAATCGACGAATCCCAGGCCTTGAATGGGTCCGACGGATTCCCGGTAAAGTAGGGTGCATTGATCGCTGCCGACTCTGCCGTCTCTCCGTTGATGGGAGGATCCAGAACAAGATAGCGTCCCGGGTTGTTGATCTGGCCTCCGCCAACCGTCAACCCGTACCGGTCTTTCTTGAACCAGAAGCGGTTGTACAACATGTATCCTACAAAGCTCTGCTTAGGATTAATTCCAGCGCCAAAATAATCACCCCCCACCGACTTCGCATCCTTGGTGTTGCCGTGGCACCCCACTCCTTGCAGATACACGCCTGCTGAGGTAGTCGTGCTGGGGCCAAATTCGCAACCCATATCGCCGGTGAACGAGAGGGCCATCTTGTCCATGGTCTTTTCCGGTCTGTCGTAATACTTGATCTCGATGCTGTCGTCAGTGTGGACACGCCCCCGGTTCGGTATGTACAAATCGTCGTGGCCCAACCCGTAATTGTTCGAGATGACGTTCACCCAGGGTCGCGGAGTCCACTTAATCTGCCCACCCAGCCCCTTCCTCGAATTGGCCGAACCATACGATTGCCATCCATTGATCAACCACGGCTCGATCTTTAAATGGGCATTGGGGAAAATTTGAACTCTCAAACCGTTAAAGAACCAGGGCGTGTTCGATGACACATACGACGGCTGATACGCCCAGTTATCGAAGTTGTAGTAACTGAAAAGACCGATGTATGACAGAAAAATGCCAGCATCCACGTTGATTCCGTTCAAGGCGTTGATGTGGTAGCCGCCATACGCCTCCGCCAGGTAGCGATAGGCGGTATCAAGATCCCACTGGCCTTTCGCCGGACTCGGGTCATTGCGTGGCGTGGTTGCGGAATACATGCCGAACTGAGTCATGAACCGTGCCCGCACGTTGTCATAGTGGAAATCGCCGCCCAGTCCGAGCTGCTCCAGCTGAATTTCGTTGGAGCGAAATATTTCGCTCGACCCGCTGATCGTGTTGTCCACCGGTTTGTTGAAATCATAGGTGTAAGTAATGTCGGCCCGTATCTCCGGGGTGAAGAATTTCGAATCAAATGCTGCTTCTTTCGTGCGCGGATTGCCATTCAGCCAAGTCCAATCCCAATCGGAAAAGGGATCGATCTTTTCCTTCTTCGCCGGTGCGGCATCGGGAGATTGAACCGGAATAGATGCAGCTACGGCAGACATATTCGGGCTCGGTGGCAACCACCCCGTCAGCCCGCCAGTTACCGGCCCAGCGCTGGTTGCCGGGGTCGGGCTGGCAAAGTTCGTAGCCGTCACCGCGGGAACGTTTGGTCCGGGGCCAGTCCTCTCATGGACCGGTGACACCTCGCTGCGATCATCGGCCGGCGCAGCGCCCTTCTGCTGCTCAACTTCCGCCCGCAAGCGCTCAACCTCGGCCCGCAGCGCCCGCAATTCATCCCGCATTTCCTGCTGTTCTGTTGGTGCAGCCGTGCCAGAGCCCGTACTAGAGCCCGTGTTCGCGGCAGGGGTAGCAGCGTCTCGGACGGATTGAGCGCCAGCCCAAGCCGTCAGAAGCGACACGAACATCGAGAGCAATAAGATCTGAGTAGCGCTCTTTTTTTCCATGATTCTCGTTCTCCATTAATTCGAAAACCGTAGTCGCTGCAGCTGCTTTCTGTCGCGCCAGCGTCATCACAATTGATGCCGCGCAGAACTTTGACACGCCGCTATTCCTCCAGTTCCCCACGAGTTGGCACAACCCAGTCGCAAACCGAAGGTGCAGTCTCACGCAGCAAGGCAATCAGAAACCTAAGCATGAAAGCGATTCGCTGCCAAAGCGATGGCCGCGGTTACCCGTGCCGCCCGCGTGCGCCCGCCTCCTGCTCCCACGCCCGCGCAAACGTTTCAGTAGAACATTTCAGATGTAAAGGGTAGTTAAGGAATTCCTAAAGAATTCGTAAAGGTGTACATCCCATTCCGTCGACCGCCGGGGAAATTCTGTCACTTCCCCGCACTTGTGAAGTGGCTTACACGCAGTTTCGATTGTGTTAGTTCCTTGACATCCAACTCTCCGTTCTTGGACTTATCCAGTCTGTCGAACTCGGCTTCCATAAAGTTCATCCACTCTTGTTTGGAGATCTTGCCGCTCTTGTCGGTATCGATCAGGAGCAGCAATTCCTTGGCATGTTCCTCTGCGAGCGCCAGTTTATCCTGCGGCTTCGGAGCGGTTGCCTTGGTTTGTGCAAGCGCAGTCGCTATCATTGCCGCCACGGCCAACGCTGTAATGAACCCAACGATCAATCCGACGGTCGTTCGCCTCGGCATGATTGACCTCCCCCCAAACGTTTGCCTGATACGCAAGCACAACTCCAAGCGTCTTGCGGATCAGGCGTTGTGTTGTCGGGCAACCGGCACGGAATCGCGAGCTTCCTCACAGGTGCATGCCGGAAGTCTCGCGCCTAGCAGCCCCACTCGGCTTCGCCCGGCTGGGCAAAATACTTCCGCGACTTGGCGCGGTCGCGGGTCATCGACTCCAGTTCAAGCAGCGCCAGACGCGCCGCCGCCACCAACCGGCTTTTCTCCTGCTGCGGAACTTCCCTCCACGAGCCGCGCGCTTCGCCCCGATTGCCCGACATTTCCGGCGCCAATGCCTGATGATAGTGGTGGAAAAGCTCGGCCAACCTTTCCGGTGCTACCTCGTCAATCCACATACCCTTTACCCCCTGCGTTCGCGTCCATCGGGCATCTTCTTCAGCGCCCAACAACCATTGGACACGGAATCACAGAAAATCCTGATAAAGGGTCCATAAAATGTTCGTAAGGGCAATGAGGTCAACGAACGGTGGAGCTTACGAGCCAGGTTCGAACCGGTACCCCACCCAGGGCTCGGTAAGCAGGTATTTGGGCGTGGAAGGATCAGTCTCAATCTTCTTGCGCAACTGCCCAACGAAGACGCGCAAGTATTCCGGCTGTTCGGTGCTATTCGGGCCCCAGATCGCCGCCAGCAGCGTTCGGTGCGTCACCACTTTACCCGCATGGCGCGCCAGATAGACCAGCAAGTCGAATTCTTTCGGAGTGAGGTGAACTTCATGTCCAGCCACCTTGACCAAACGCGCATCCAGATCAATCGAGAAATCCCCGGCGGTAATCGCGCTGGGCTGATCCTCAGCCGCCGGCGTCCGTCGCAACTGCGCCCGAATGCGCGCCAGCAATTCATTCATGCTGAAGGGCTTGGTGACGTAGTCATCGGCCCCCGCGTCCAGGGCTTCCACCTTCGTGCGATCCTGTCCGCGTACCGAGAGCACAATAATCGGCACTTGAGATGTCTTCCGCACCTGCCGGCACAGCTCTACACCGTCGAGATTCGGCATGGCCAGGTCCGTCACTAGTACATGCGGTGTCCAGTTCTTCATCAGCTCCAGCGCCATCTCTCCATCGTTGGCTACGCGGATGTCGTACCCCTGCGCTGAAAGCGTCGTGCGCAGGACCCGCGTGATCTGCGGCTCATCATCCACCACCAGAATTCGCCGGTGCTCGCTCGTCATCTTTCGCTCGTCAATCCCGCTCGTCAATCCCGCTCACCGCATTTCCTGGGTTACGATGTGCACATCCACCGCCGGTGTATCGCGCAGAAACTTGTGAATCGCAGAGAGATAGAAATACCTTTTCCACCCCTTAGTAGCCGACCGTCCGAAAACCACCTGCGTAATGTGATTCTCCCGCACGAATTCCGCGACCTTTTCCGCGACAATCTTACCCTCGGTTTTCACCACCTTGGCCCCTACGCTTTCGGCGAAGCGCACATTGTCCGCCAGCGTGCGCTGGTTCTCGTCGCTCTCATCCGAACCCGTGTCCACGTAAAAAGCATACAGGTCGCCATCCATCGCCTGGGCCATGCGCGCCCCGCGCGCGATCAAATACTGCGCCGCTGGATTCGAGCTGAAGCACACCGCAATCCGCTCCCGCACCTGCAGCAGTTGGCCATCTTCGTTCTTGAGTTCCGATAGCGTGCGGTCGACTGCCTGCGTCACCTGCCGCAGGGCCAGTTCGCGCAAAGCAACCAGGTTCGTATTCCGGAAGAAGTTCGCCAGCGCTCGCTCCACCCGCTCCAGCGGATAGATATCTCCGCGCTTCATACGCGTCTGCAGCGCTTGCGGAGTCAGATCCGCCATCACGATTTCGCCCGCGCGGCGGATCACCCAGTCCGGCACCGTCTCCCGCACCTGAACTCCGGTCAAACCCCGAATAGTTGGCGCCAGGCTTTCGATATGCTGCACGTTCAGCGTGGAAAGAACGTCAATCCCACAATCCAGCAGCTCGAACACATCTTCATACCGCTTGGCATGCTTGCTGCCTTCAATGTTGGTGTGGGCCAGCTCATCCACCAGCACCACATGCGGCTTGCGCGCCAGAATCGCGTCCACATCCATCTCTTCAAAGATGGTCGCCTTGTATTCCAGCTTCCTGCGCGGAACCGTCTCCAGCCGCGAAGAAAGCTCCACAATCGGTTTGCGCCCGTGCGTTTCCACTACCCCGATCACTACTTCTTCGCCGCGGCTGGCCCGCCGCACGCCTTCACTCAGCATCGCATACGTCTTGCCCACGCCGGGGGCGTAGCCCAGAAACAGTTTGAACACCGCCGGCCGCTGCGCGGTATCGCATTCCTTAAGCCATTCTTCAGGACTCTTAGGCATCGCCGTTATTCTCCACGCCGGAAGGGAAATTGTCGAATTTGAACGCGCTGCAGGTTTCAAGGTTTCATAGTTTCAAGGTTTCACAGTCAATCCGTGTGCCTTGAAACCCTGAAACTTTGAAACCTTGAAGCCTTGATTCCGGTTACAATCGTGCCCGTGAAAGCCCACTGGCCACAACACCTGTTCCGGTATTCTGCCTGTCTGGTGGCGGCCGAAGCGGTAGCCCAAGCCTACCGGCACGTCGTCCACGTAAATCCCACCACCGTAGCCTTGACGTTCCTGTTGATGGTCCTGTGGGTAGCGGGGTTTTGGGGATTTCGCTTCGCCGTCTTTCTCGCCGTGCTCGCCACGCTGGCCTTCAACTACTATTTTCTTCCTCCCATCGGAACGTTCACCATCGCCGACCCGCAGAATTGGGTAGCGCTGTTCGCCTTCCTCGTGACCGCAGGCATCGCCAGCCAACTCGCCGACCGCGCCCGCCGCCAAACTGCCGACGCAGTGCAGCGCCGCCGCGATGTAGAGCGCCTTTACGCTTTCAGCCAGCGCCTGCTTGCCACTGACAACGTCGCCGAATTGCTGAACGCGATTCCCGCCTACGTCTGTGACGGATTCGGCGCCAAGGCCGCTGCCATCTATTTGCTGAGTTCCCAGCAGGTCTACCGCACCGACCCCGATGCCACCCTTCTTGCCCTGCACGATCTGCAAATGGTGAGCTCGCGCGGTGAGCCGGTGATCGATTCGCAGCGGGGAGTCTCGCTTTCTCCCCTACACCTGGGCACGCGCACCACCGGAGCCGTGGGCATCGCCGGCCCCGCGCTCTCGCGCGCCACTCTCGAGGCCCTGGGCAGCATGATCGGCATCGCCATCGAGCGCGCCGGAGCCATGGAGAAACTTTCCCAGACCGAAGCCGCCCGCCAGAGCGAAAACCTGCGCGCCGTCCTGCTCGACTCCGTCACGCACGAGCTGCGCACGCCTCTTACCGGCATCAAGGCAGCGGTGACAGGCCTGCTCTCGGAGTACAACCTCGACGAGGCCCAGCGGAAAGAACTCCTCACGGTCATCAACGAGGAAACCGATCGCCTCGACCGTCTGGTGGGTGAGGCCACGGAAATGGCTCAACTCGATGCTCACAAGGTCGAACTGCACATGGCTCCCGTGGATATGGCCAGCGTGATCGAGTCGGCAGTCGAAGAATCAAGAACGGTTCTAGCCCAGCATCCACTGGAATTGCGCGTGGTTGCATCGCTGCCCAAGGTCCGCGTGGATTCCGATCGCATCGCCGAAGTCCTCAAACAATTGCTGGAAAATGCAGCCAAGTACTCTCCGCCAACTTCGCCCATTGCCATTACCGCCGAACAGCGCGGAGATCGCATTGTCACCAGCGTCACCGATCATGGGTCGGGCATTGACGATTTTGAGCAGTCGCTGGTCTTCGACAAGTTCTACCGCGGACGCGATCAGCGTTACTCCGTGCAAGGGACGGGCATGGGCTTGGCCATAGCCAAGGCCATCGTCGAAGCCCACAATGGCACCGTCAGCGTCACCAGCCAAGTCGGCCGTGGCTCGGTGTTCTCCTTCGAACTGCCCCCTGCCTGAAGGGCAACACCCGCGTGGAGACGAGCGCATTCGCGAGCCTGCCCCGCGCGGAGTCGAGGGGTCCAGCGGGCGAAGCGAGGCTTTCGTCCACGGCAGGCCCCCAATGAGTACCCACCCTCGCACCTTTCGCATTGCCGAAAACAACCGTAAACAGTAAATTCATTTTCAGACCCGGTCTCGCGCCCCGATGACTCTCACCACACTGAACGACATCTTCTTTGCCGCAACCGAGCGAAATCTCGACCGGGCCATGCTCTACAAAGAGGCGGGAAAGTGGCTGCCCATCTCTTCCTCGGATCTGCGCCGCAACGTCGCCGGAACTGTCCGCGCGCTGCAGCGATGGGGCATTCATAAGGGCGACCGCATCGCCATCCTCAGCGAGAATCGCCCCGAGTGGTCCACCGCCGACTTCGCGATCCTCCTGCTCGGCGCGGTCACCGTTCCCGTCTATTCCACATTAACTCCTGAGCAAACCGCCTATACTCTGCGCGACTCCGGCGCCAGCATGGTTTTCGTTTCCACGGAAAATCAAGTGCGCAAAGTGCAGGCGATTCTCTCCCAGACGCAGGTCAAGAAAATCGTAGTCATGGACCACGTCCAAATCCCAGGCGATCTGGCTGCAACCTGTGTGCTCATGGATCAATTCATGACTCAAGGTCCGAGCACACTCGACGCTCAGACCGAAGCTCTCGCCCGCTCCATCCAGTCCGACGATCTCGCGACCATCATCTACACCTCCGGCACCACCGGAGTTTCCAAAGGCGCGATGCTGACCCACGGCAATATCGCGTCCAACATCAGCTGCTCTCTGCTCGGCTTCGAGATGCACCCCGGAGAAATCAGCATCTCGTTTCTTCCGCTTTCGCATGTCACCGCGCGCCACGTGGATTTCTCCCTGCTCTACCACGGCGTCACTCTCGCCTACTGCCCCTTCATCGAGAATCTTACGGAGACTTTCCTCGAAGTGCGACCTACCGTCTGCGTTTCAGTCCCAAGAGTCTATGAAAAGATCTACGCGAAGACTGGAACAAAAGCCCACGGCTTCCCCAAGCAAGCGATTTACCGCTGGGCGCTTTCCGTGGGCCGAGGCAACAAGCCGGCCATTCTCGCGGGACGAATTCCCACTTCCTTGAGCTGGAAGCTGGCCAACCAACTGGTGTTCTCGAAAATCCGCGAAGGTCTCGGAGGCCGCATCAAAACCTTCATCTCCGGGGGCGCGCCTCTCGGCCGCGAACTAGCCGAATGGTTCGCCACCGTCGGCATCCGTATCCACGAAGGCTACGGCCTGACCGAAACTTCCCCGGTCATCGCCGTCAATACCCCGGTCAACCACCGCATCGGCACGGTCGGCAAGACCCTTCCCAACATCGAGGTTCGCATCGGCGAAGACGGCGAGATTCTGGTCCGCGGACCCTCCATCTTCAACGGATACTGGAACCGCCCCGAAGAAACCCAGAATGCCTTTCAGGACGGCTGGTTCAAGACCGGAGACATCGGCAATATCGATGCCGATGGATATCTCTCCGTCACCGACCGCAAGAAAGAACTAATCAAAACCTCTGGCGGAAAATTCATCGCTCCGCAACCCATCGAGAACTCTCTGAAATTGAACCCACTGGTAGGAACTGCCGCGATCATCGGCGACAAGCACAAGTTCGCCTTCGTCATCATCTCGCCGAACTTCGCGCCTCTCGAAGATTGGGCCCGCGCGAACAACGTCGGCTTCTCCTCGCGCGCCGAACTCGTAGCCAATCCAAAAGTCCAGACGCTTTATCAGGGAATTGCCGAAGAGGTAAACCAGAATCTGGCAAGATTCGAGAAGCTGAAGCGCGTCTTGCTAGTCCCCGACGAATTCACCGCCGAGAACGGCGCACTAACCCCCACCCTGAAACTGCGCCGTCGCGTAATCGAAGAACGCTATCGCACCCAGATCGACGAACTCTACGCCCAGGCGGAAACCAATTCGGCGTGAGTCCTAGAATTCTTGCGCGATGGCCCTCATCGTCCACGCGATCAGTTTCATTATCGGTCGTGGAAAGTGATACCGTTCGAGAAAATAGGTTCGCCCTAATTTTTTGCCCCAACTGTCCGCCACGTCTTCCTTCTCGCGGAACTCCGGCCTGACCGTTGCGTCAATATGATGGCCTATCTCGTGAAAGAGGACATGCCCGAAAATCGCCGTCCTTATGAATGGCGTCAAAAGGCTTTGAGCCACGGCCGACGAAAGATTATCGACGAATAATTCGATCCATGCTGGCTTGCCGTGATGTGCGCCATGGTACCGGCCGAACGACTGCGATTGAGGAACGCGCCGCTTACGAGATGTAACTTTGCCGAGGCGATAGCGGCGCGGATGCCCGGACTGATTCGTCAGAACAACACAATCAAGGCCCCGTAGGTACTTTGCCGGCACCGAAGAAACCATGTTGCCTACGAGCTTTCGGACATAGCGCGGCGGGACGAAATCATTGTAAAACTCACGAATTACAGTCTCCGTTCGCGGCTCAGGTTGGGCGGCTTGCTCCACGGCTTGCCCTCAGACCCTGACATACTATGCGAGGACCGTCGGCATTCAATACAATATTCAAATGACTGACCCACTCCTCATCGCCGGCCGCTCCTTCCGCTCCCGCCTGATCGTCGGCACGGGAAAATACAAATCCTTCCAGGAAACCGCCCGCGCCCTCGAAGCCAGTGGGGCCGAGATGGTCACCGTCGCCGTCCGCCGCGTCAACCTCGACCGCAACAAAGAATCGTTACTCGACTACATCGATCCCAAGAAATATTTTCTGCTGCCGAACACAGCCGGCTGCTACACCGCGGACGAAGCCATCCGCGCCGCTCGCCTAGGTCGCGAGGTTGGTTTGTCGGACTGGGTAAAGATTGAAGTGATCGGCGACCAAGCTACGCTCTATCCCGACGTCCAAGCCACGCTCGAAGCCACGCGCGTTCTGGTCAGCGAAGGTTTCACCGTGCTGCCTTACACGTCTGACGACATCGTCTTCGCCAAGCGTCTGGTCGAGGCGGGCGCTGCCGCAGTGATGCCGCTGGGCGCGCCCATCGGAAGCGGCATGGGAATTCAGAATCAGGCTCACATCCGCATCCTGCGCGAGATGATCACCGGCGTCCCGCTGATTCTGGACGCAGGCGTAGGCACAGCTTCCGACGCAACCATCGCCATGGAACTCGGCGCCGACGCCGTCCTCATGAATACTGGCATCGCCGCTGCGCAAGATCCCGTGCTGATGGCCGAGGCCATGCACCACGCCGTGCTAGCTGGACGCCAAGCCTACCTCTCAGGCCGCATGCCGAAGAAACTCTATGCCACAGCCAGTTCCCCACTCGAAGGCGTAGTCCGCTAGCGTAGCGCCGGCGTCCCGCCGGCTGATTTTGGGTAGCGCAAAGCTATAAAAACGACGCCCGCAATAATAAAAGGGCGGCCGCGGCCGCCCCGATCACTGCAAAATCCCTCAGAGCATCTTCACACTCTGCACGTGAATCGAATCGGCAGACTGCGTTCCGGTGACGGCGACGTGGTGACCCGCATGCCCCTTCAGAGCGTCCTGGTTATCCACGGCCAGAACTTTCGAATCGCCGTCGGTCACGATCACCATCTTCTCGCCCCCGGCGACGCACTTCTGGGCGCACGCCGCGCCAGCAGCGCTTGCCATCTTCGCGCCGCATTTCGCATCGGTTACCCACCCGTTAACGGTGGTGCTCTTCCCCATATCGTCAAACGCCAAAGCCGTCAGGGCAAACACAAAACCTATCGCAAGACAAAGCACTAGCACTTTTCTCATGGCCGGTTTTCTCCTTAATTTTATCGCATCCTAAGCCGCAAGTTCTGGCAGGAACTCTAATCGCGCATCCGCAGCAACACAGCGCCAGCGGTTGTCGATCAACGCCCGAACTATACCACAGAGGAAGTCATCGAATGTCACACACTCGTACACCCTTCCGCGGAGGGCGCCGCGAAGCTTCCGGGCCTATTTCTTGGCCGAGCGGCTGGAGGGCGGTTCCGGATTTACCGGAGCCGGCGCGACGTACACATACTCTCCGGGGCGCGCATAATGCAACTGCTCGCGCGCTTCTTTCTCGATGGCTTTTTCGTTCGTCTTCAATCCCTGAATCTTCTGCGTGTAGGTCTCGTTTTCGTTTTGTTCCAGCAATATCTGCTTTTGCAGCGATTCGTACTCCGTCCGCTTCTGCTTGTACACGATCATGCCATTGGCGCCAAACACGACATGAACAAACAGTAAAACAGCGAGCACCGTAACCGTGGTCGTCGCAATACGTCGCCGCAAACCATACACTCGGGTCGCCAGCGGACGAATCCTCAATATCCAGGATGCAGCCAGAGCCTCGGCCTGCGGCGCCTTCTCGGCTATCGCGCGCAGCCCGTCCTGCGGACTGGGAAATCGCCGAATTCCTGAAATGTCCCTTGCTCGAAAATCCATTCTTTGGCCGCCTTTAGTATCTCCAGACCCTGCTCATTCCGCGCTACTCCTGCGGATCACACCTTAGCTTATCAGTGGACGTCCCTTCACCTCCGGCGTCAAGTGGAAGTTCTCGCGCATGGGATAATGGGAACCAACTTGGTTACGCAGCGCCTTGGTTGTTCGGCCTTTCAGCAATCAATGGTTACCTGACAGCTGTTAGCTGACAGCTGTTAGCTGACAGCCGATTTTCTATGACCGACAAACGAGTCGTCCTCACCACTACTGGTTCCGAAGAAGAAGCCCGCAGGATTGCGCGGCATCTGGTGGAGCGCCGTCTCGCCGCCTGCGTCAACATAGTCCCGCAAGTCGCATCGGTCTACCGCTGGCAGAGCAAGGTGGAAGAAGCGAGCGAATGGCTCTTAGTCATTAAGACAACGGCCGCGGCGTTCGGCCAGGTACGTGAGGCGATTGCAGAACTCCACTCCTACGAACTCCCCGAGTGTATCTGCCTCACGATTGAAGATGGATCGCCCAACTATTTGGAATGGATCGCGGAGTCCGTTGCCCCAGAAGAGTAGTTTCTGAACAATGCTTCATCCGCGCACATCCGCGGCGAACTAGTTCTCATATCGCAGCCAGGCCGAACTCCAAATCGTCCAGAATATCTGCCACGTCCTCGATCCCCACCGAGATCCGCACCATGCCATCGGTAATGCCAATCGCCTTGCGCCCCTTTGCACCCAGGCCCGCGTGCGTCATCGTCGCCGGATGCGAGATCAAGGTCTCTACTCCTCCCAGCGACTCGGCCAGCGAACACACGCGCAATTTCTTCAGCATCTTGTTCGCATTCTTCACCGACCCCGTCTCGAACGTGATCATCGACCCGAAGCCGCTCATCTGCCGCTTCGCCAGCCCGTGTTCCGGGTGATCGGCGAGTCCAGGATAAAAAACTCTCTCCACCTTGCGGTGCTTCGCCAGAAACTCCGCGACCACCCGCCCGTTCCGATCGTGAATCTCCATGCGAGCCGCCAGCGTCTTCACTCCGCGCAGCACCAGCCAGCACTCGAACGGAGATAGAATCGCCCCCGCCGCCTTCTGCAAGAACGCCAGTTTCTCGGCCTGCTGCGCCGTGCTGCATACAACTGCGCCGCCCAACCCATCACTGTGCCCGTTAAGAAACTTTGTGGTCGAATGCACCACCATGTCCGCACCCAGCGCCAGCGGCTGCTGAAAGTATGGAGACATGAACGTATTGTCCACCACCAGCTCGGCTTTCTTGCGCCGGCAAATCTTGCTGATCGCGGCCAGGTCGCTCAACCGCATCAGCGGATTGGTGGGCGTCTCGACATAGACCATCCGCGTATTCTTGCGGATCGCCCGCTCCACATTCTCCGCATCCGATGTATCGACATAGGAAAACTCCAGGCCGAACCCGGTCATCACCTGGTTGAACAGACGCGGCGTCCCGCCATACAAATCATTCCCGCACACCACATGATCGCCTGACTTCAACAGGCATACGACCGCATTGATGGCGGCCATGCCGCTGGCAAACACCGGCGCCGCGACTCCACCTTCGAGCGACGCGAGGTTTTCCTCTAGTCGTGTCCGCGTGGGGTTCGATACTCGGGAATACTCATAGCCCTTGTTCTCTCCAATGCCCTGCTGCACATAAGTAGAAGAGAGATAGATGGGGACGTTCACTGCGCCGGTTAAGGGGTCGGGCTCCTGCCCATCGTGGATGGCGAGCGTGGCGAAGCCTGGTTTTCTGCTGGATTTCATTGTTGTTCCGATTTGGGAGTTTGCGGGCTGACGGGTGGTACCCCCCTCCCCCCCGGTATATTAGAATCTTTGACTTAGCGGCAAATCGCGAAAAGATCCAAGCGGCTCAATCAGTTACGGGCAAAATCTTGTTAATAAAGGGCTTATGCGATGTTCAATGCCGTAAGTCCTTTAGAATCAGTGTCAACTTTAAGATGCCCTATGCAAAATATTGATAGCCAACGATTTACCCCCAAAAGGCTGTCGCGACCCGACTCCCTACATCTATCACGGTAGTGCGTCCAAGCTTCTGTAACGCCGAATACTAAGAGGATTTCACTTAGCAGAGGTTCGAGTCAAGGAGATTTGATCAAACGGCGGCGGTCGAGTTCGAGTTTCGGAAGAGTGTGAATGACGAGATCATTTGCTTCACGACAAGGACCGGGGCCGGTCGGTAATGTATCAGTTTGAATTTTGTGGGCTCGTAAGGTGTTCCGCGCGTCCCTTGATAAAGAGTGCGAAGAACACCATGCTAGCGCAGAATATGCTTGCAATGAGTGGGGGCCAAGGCGATCTCCCTTGGGCTTTTGCAAGTCTCCAAACCCCGCACATGAGGGCCGCTTTGCCACCAACCAAGATGAGCCAGAACACTAGGTAGGCCATACTCCCCTATTCTACGCCGGTGATTTCTTGTATGGGTTGCGCTTCGCCGGCTTCGGCATTTGGTCGCGAAACGAGTCGTGGCTGGAGTCAAGGAGAATCGGCCAGAGGTAGTGGTGGTGCACTTTGGCTTACGCGTTCGGCCGGTTAAGCGGGAGATCCTTCGCTCCGCCTGAAAAACGGCTCCGCTCAGGATGACAATCCACAGAGGGCGCGGGGTCACACTGAGGTAGGCGTTGGTGTAGTCTCGCAGCTAGATCCCGCCTTCAAAAATCTTCTTCGACAAGTACCGCTCCGCCGAATCCGGAATAATTGTTGCTACCCGTTTCCCTGGGCCTAGGCGCAGGGCGACTTCGAGCGCCGCGAACACTGCCGCACCGCCGCTCGATCCCGCGAGCACGCCTTCTCGCGCGGCCAGCTGTTTCACCGTCTCAAAGGCATCGTCATCCGTCACGGCAATCACTTCATCGCAAACGGCTGAGTCAAATGTCTCTGGGATGAAGTTGTTTCCGATCCCTTCCACTTTGTGGGGACCGGGCGCTCCGCCGCCAAGAACCGAACCCTGCGTGGTCACGGCAATCGCCAGCACTCCCGGCACGTGCTCCTTCATGTAGCGCGCTATGCCCGTAAAGGTCCCACAAGTACCGCAGCCCAAAACCACGGCATCCACTTTCCCACCCATCTGCTCGAACATTTCCACCGCAGTGGTTTCGTAGTGGTAATCGGGATTCGCCATGTTCTCAAACTGCCCCGCCATGAACGCACCGCGATTGCCAGCCACCAGTTCTTTGGCGCGCCGGATCGCGCCCTGCATGCCTTCTTCGTCCGGGGTGCGCGTCACTTCCGCTCCCAGCGCGCGCATGATGATCACTTTTTCCTGCGAGAAATTCTCCGGCACAAAAAGCTTCACCTTGTAGCCGCGATTCACCCCGATCAGCGCCAACCCGATCCCCGTATTCCCTGCCGTCGCTTCGACAATCGTCCCACCTGGCGCGAGCTTTCCTTCCTGCTCCGCCCTGCGGATAATCCCAATGGCGGCGCGGTCCTTCACGCTCCCACCGGGATTCAAATATTCAAGTTTGGCAAAGATGTCGGACGAACCGGCTGGAACCAGCCGCGTTAATCGCAACATGGGAGTGCTGCCGACGAGTTCCGTGATGTCGTCGGCAACGCCCAGATGGGAAACTTCGGAGTTCTTCAGGGGCACGCTACAGGGTAAGGGGAGAGTCCGGAATCGTCAATGGACCGAATGAGTAGCGTCCTAAGTCTCCGCTGATTTCTAACACGCCACTAATCGCAGATTTTCTGCAGCGATTGAATCAAAAGGAGTTGCGGAATTGTTGATGCGTCGCCGAAAGGAATCTGGCGTGCAACCGTCATCCTGGCGGTATGTGGTCCCGGCATTCTGCCCAGGGAATAGAGAGACGAAACCCGTATACCGGTCGAATTTAAGGAGGAACTTATGATGGAACTGATTGAACTGCTCTTCCACATCTGGATACGTCGTGTCCAGGCAAAACCGATCGGGCCGGACCCTTCAAGAATCTAGCGTCAGCAATCACGCGGGCATTGCGTCGACATCACATCGGCATGGCGTGGCTGAGGTCGCCGCCTACACGCGCCCGCAGTGATGTCCGCGTGCCCTCCTACTTCGTTCCTGAGGCAGCCTTCTGTGTCCCCGCGTAGTAGCCGCTCTTGGTTCGCACCACGAGTTTGTTGTGCCCCTTGACCTTGGCCTCCACGCGGATCGCACGGAAACCGCCGCTAGCCCTTGGATTCGTCGGCTTATACCCAATCGTGTACTGATTGCGGATGTCGTGCGCCACTTGCCGGCTGATCTCGTCCACTTGATCGAGCGTCCCCGGAAAAAACGCTAGCCCTCCTGTACGTTGCGCAATAATTTCCAGCGCGCGCCGGGCTCGCTTGGGATGCTCTTCATCGCCCAGGATCCCAATCGCATACACCGACGGACCGTTTTCCTCCTGCAACTGCTTCACTGCCTCCTCCAAATTTTCCCGGCTGGCATTGTCTTCTCCGTCGGTCACCACGAACAGCACTTTTCGCTCCAGCCGGGCGTCTCTCTTCAAGTGTTCGGCTGAAGCCACCAGCGCCTCAAAGAGCGCTGTTCCCCCCTTGGCATCAATTTTTTCGAGCGCCTCTTTCAGCTTCAGCAGGTCGCTGGTGAAATCCTGGTCGAGATAATATTCGTCGTTGAAGTTCACCACAAACACTTCGTCCTGAGGATTGCTCGACCGTACCAGGTTCAGCGCCGCCTGGTTCACTTTGGACCGCTTCTCCCGCATCGAACCGGAATTGTCGATCACGATGCCCATCGACACCGGAATGTCTTCATTGCGGAAGGAGAGAATGTTCTGCGGTTTCCCGTCCTCGTATACCGTGAATGCGGTCTTGTCGAGGTTGGTCACAATGTGTTGCTTGTCATCCACCACCGTGGCGTGCAATAGGACTTCATCCACATCCTTGCGGATGACAAAGGTTCCGCTCTCGTCTTTGGGTTGCTGCTGGCTCGAACTGGCGGGGGGCGCTGACGCCGCGCCCGATTGAGACTGACCCGCTGGCGAGGAAACAGGCTGGGAGCCGGCCGGGGCCGGTTCAGATTGGGCTGGTTTGGATTCGACAGTTTCGGTTTGAACAGGTCCGGATTGAACAGGCCCGGATTGAACCTGGGAAGGCGTCCACCCCGCGAGCCCGGCAAAAGGTTGAGTCAGTACGGCGACCGCAGCCGCGGCCCAGATCGCGTACCTCAGAAAAAAGAATCTAGCAGCCCGCTTATTCCTGGGGCCCGTAATATCCCGTCCTGGCATACACTCGGAGTGGCGGCAATCCTTTCGGAGGCAGTAACTTCACTTTGATCTTACGCCATTTGCCGTCCCGCACGATCTTGCCGGGGCGATACCCGAGCACATACTGATTGCGCAGTTCCACGCCGATCTTGGTAGCCACATCGGCCAGGTCGTTGGGATTCTCCACCGTAAACGCGCGTCCCCCGGTCAGTTCCGCCACTTCGCCCAGCAGTTGTGGACCCAGCCGCTCTTCTTCGGTGGCAAAATAGTGGTCATAAATCCCAATCGCATACACCATCACATCCGCTTCCTTCACCATTGCCTTGATTTCCCCTTCGGTGTAGCGGCTGTGATTGTCGCCCCCGTCGGAGATGATCAGAAGCGCCTTCTTCGGGTACTTGGCTTCCCTCATCTTGCTGATGCCCATGTAGATCGCATCCAGCAGCGCCGTCCGCTTTCGCGGCACGGTGAACACCAGCTTCCCTTGAATATCTTCCACTGAACTGGTGAAGTCGTTCACCATCTCAGGTTCGTCCGAAAACGCGATCATAAAAAATTCATCTTGTGGGTTCGCGGTCTTGAAAAACTCCATCACCGCGTCTTTAGCCCGGTCCATCTTGCTGGCCATGCTTCCACTGGAGTCGAAAATCACACCCAGCGACACCGGTGCGTCCTCGCTCGAGAACGACTTGATATCCTCCTTAGCGCTGCCTTCGAAAAGCTGGAAGTTGTCCTTTTCCAGTCCAGTCACCAGCCGGTTCATCGGATCAGTAATCGTCACTGGCACCAGCACCAGATCTACGTCTACCTTCAATGGACGTATGTGGGTATTCAGCGATGCAGGAACGATGCTCTCCTTCGCGACTTGATCAGTGGTCACTTTTTCAATGTCGCGCGAGGGCACGTGGATATCATTTACATCCGTCTGCCCCACAGCAGTCCCCGCTAGCCCGCTTGCCAGGCCAATTGCCAGCAGCGCCGTCCACACGAAGGGGTGTGGCAAGATTGCGCGCAGCTGGACGATTTTCGGGTTCCAGGGTCGAACGTTCCTGGGTCGAACCAGGCGGGACTTCCGAACTAGGGCCTTAGGGCGATACAGCCGGCGCCCATCCAGGAGGTCCATAAGCACCTCGATTGGCCGCGATAGTATCACAGCTTTGTTCAAGAGACTCCGGTTTTTTTGTCAAATGTTAGTCACAATCCAAGCGGATGGCCCAATTCGGCGGTTTCATTCCCTTCCGGGGATCCGCCTAACCCGGGCCAGGGCCACCACCTTGTTACAATCAATGGTTTCCATGGCTGACATTCATCCTTTTCGCGCCTTTCGCTACGATCCGCGCCTGGTGTCCCCTGACCAGGTCGTGACCCAACCTTATGACAAGATCAGTCCCACCCTTCAGGATCGCTATTACACCGCCAGCCCGCACAACCTCGTCCGCATCATTCTTGGCCGCCGCGAAGAAAATGACAATCCGTTAAACAACGTATATTCCCGCGCCGCAGCCCATTACCTCGACTGGCGCCAGAAAGGCATCCTCCGCCAGGATTCCCTCCCCTCCATCTACCTCTATTCCCAGCGTTTTACACCCCCTGGTTCAACGGAGAAAAGCTCAACCACCGGACTGGAACGCCGCGGCTTCATCGCTCTCGGCCGCATCGAGGACTATTCCGCCGGAGTCGTCTTCCGCCACGAGCAAACCCTGGCCAAGCCCAAGGCCGACCGTCTCGACCTGCTCCGCGCCACCCGCGCCCACTTCGGCCAGATCTTCATGCTTTATGAAGACTCGGGCCAGGTCGAATCCCTCCTCACCACCAATGCCGGCCCCGATATCTCAGTAACGGATGAATACGGTGTCGTTAATCGCGTGTGGCAGGTTTCCGATCCCAACCTGATCAATTCTGTCCAAGCCGCAATGAGAGACAAGAAACTCATCATCGCCGACGGACACCATCGCTACGAGACTGCCCTCACTTACCGCAACGAGCGCCGCGCCGCCGATTCTTCCAGCGAAGAAGCCGCTCCCGGTTCTCTTCAGTCGCCCTACGAATTCGTCATGATGACCTTCGTCAACATGAACAGCCCCGGCCTGGTAATCCTGCCCACGCATCGCCTGGTTCACAGTCTCCCGTCATTCTCTGACGAAAACTTCCGCACTGCGGCCCGCGCCTTCTTCGACATCGACGAGGTCGATCCCTCCCTCGACGCGCCCCGCGCCACCACCATCCTCCGCGAATCCGGACGCTGTGGAACCTCCATCCTCGCCGTCACCGCCAACCGCGCTTTCCTGCTGCACCACCCGAATCCGAATGCCCCGCAAGTCTTCGCCGGCATGTCCATCCGCCAGCAAGACCTCGACGTAGTGCAGCTGCATAAATGTTTGCTGGAAAAAGTTCTGAACCTTTCCGAAGAATCCATCCGCAACCAGCAGAACATCTCTTACATCCGCGACGCTGCCGAGGCCTTATCGCAGGTACGCGGCACAGCCAAGCCTCACGCCAACATCGCTTTCCTGATGAATCCCTGTCGCGTGGCGCAAGTCCGTGACATCGCCTTCGCCGGCGAAGTCATGCCCCAGAAATCTACCGACTTCTACCCCAAGCTGCTCAGCGGACTAACCATCTATGCGCTCGACTAGGAGACGCTGGATTACCCACCGAAGCGCGCCTCAGAGCAATCGCCATAAAACCCTCTGTGTCCTCCGTGGTCTCTGTGTTAGATGGTTTGTCTTCTTGTTCCTCGCCGTCCTGCCCGCTTCCGCCACCCCTCCCGAAAAGCATCTCTCCATTTATTCCACAGCGGCTAACTATTCCCTTCCGATCGTTCAGCGGCAAGGCCGCGAGTATATCGGCTTGCTGGAATTGCTTGACCCTCTGGGCACGGTCAGCACCCCAAAATCCGCGCCTCCACACTGGCGTCTGCACTACAACAACATTCTCGGAGAGTTCACCGCTGGCAAAAGCCACGCCCGCGTCCAGGGACGCGACGCCGATCTCTCCGGCAAATTCCTCCTCGAGAACGGTCGCGGCCTCGTCCCCCTGGCATCGCTAGGTTCTCTGCTGCCTCGCTTCCTCGGCGGCCCCGCAACCCTGCACCAGGAGTCGAGCCGCCTCTTCATCGGCAGCGTCGCCACCCACTTCACCGCCGAAGTCTCCCCCGACGATCCCTCGCATCTCGTCTTCCATTTCACCGCACCGGTAAATCCCTCCGTAGCCACCGAATCCGGCAAACTGCACATGACCTTCAGCCACGAGCCGGTCATGGCGCCGGCGTCTCCCACTCTGACTTTCAGCAGCAAAACTATTCCTTCCGCAATCTATTCCGAGAGCAATGGCGCCGCCGAGATCACCGTCAGCACTACCATCCCGCTCATCGCCAACTTCAGCCCGGACGGCCGAACCATCACTCTCGTTCCCACAAAATCTCAACCCACGGCAACCGCGCCCGGCGTGACCGGAGCAGGAACAAGCGCATCATCATCCGGCACAACTGCGAACGGCTCGGCAGCAACTCCGCCGCAAAACACCCCAGCCCAGTCGCCAGCTACAAGCTCAACTTCCGTCCAGCGCCGCTACTTCGCCGTGGTCGACGCCAGCCACGGCGGCAACGACCGCGGCGAAGCCCTCAGCACTACGCTCGCCGAGAAAGATGTAACAGTCGCCTTCGCCCGCCGCCTGCGCCAGGAACTCGAGAATCGCGGAATCCCTACTCTCGTTCTACGCGACTCCGACGCCACCGTCTCGCTCGACGACCGCGCCTATTCCGCCAACACCACCCACGCCGCCGTCTACGTCGTCCTGCATGCCGCCTCTAACGGCCACGGCGTTCGCCTTTACACTGCATTACTCCCCCACACCAGCGAGGACGACCGCGGCCCGTTCCGCTCCTGGACCGCAGCTCAGCAATCATTCATCCCCCTCAGTCAGGCTGCTGCCGCCAGTGTGGCCGCGGAACTGAAACGGCAGCAGGTCAACGTGCGCACCCTCACTGCGCCGCTCCGCCCCCTGAATAACATCGTCACCGCTGCCATAGCAGTCGAGATTGCCCCCTCAACCTCCGACGTCAATCAACTCACTTCGCCGGACTACCAGCAACTCATAGCCGCCGCCATCGCCAACGGGATTGCCAACATTCGTTCCCAACTCGGAGCCGCCCCATGAAATCGGACCATTTTGTGATCGGGCCATCGGGTGATTTGCTCCCCGATGTGACGATTGATCTGGCAACTTATCTGATAACTTCGGGATCGTGGACTTCTAGATCGCCCGATCACCCGATCGCAGAATCGCCCGATCGCCTATGATTCCTCGTCATTTCTACATCGCGGTCACCGTCCTGCTGCTAGCCGTGCTCGGCATGAGCCTCTACGCCTGGCGCATGCGCGGACGCGCCGCCGCCAGCCCTATCACTTCTCTCGACACCCGTCCGGTTGTGCCTCCAGTTGCCGGACCCACCGAGCAGGTCACGTTGTTTGTGGCCTATGACGATGTCGGCGCGCTCCACGCCCAGTCCGCGCGCATTCCACTGCCCAGCGTCCGCCAGCAACGCGCCGAAGAATTGCTTCGGGCTCTGCTCGCCATATACCTCGACAAATCTTCGCCCCACCCCCTGCCGCCGGGCTCCGACGTCCGCAGCGTCTACCTGGTCGATCCCGGCCTCGCCGTCATCGACATCAATGCCGCCTTCGCCGACGGTCACCGCTCCGGCGTTCTCTCCGAAGAACTAACCGTAGCGTCCCTGATCCAGACACTCTCCGCCAACCTCCCCGGCATTCTTAGAGTAAAAATTCTGGTGGAAGGGAAAGAACGGGAAACGCTAGCCGGCCACGCCGACCTGTCCGGCATCTTCGATGTCGGAGGCATCAACCAGCTAACCGCGCAGCTGCAATCAATGCAGTAGCCGACAGGTGGCCCACTCAAACTCGATTCTGGTGTGAGTCGCCTCCCGCATTCTTTGGAGAGACAATGAATGTTGCGAATCTCTCCTTCTCATTCGGCTCGACAACCGAGCCGTCGAGAGCAAAACTGTTGCCGATAGCGACGTGCCTGCGGCATGCCAGCCGGGCAGGATCACCCCTACTCCTTCAGCCCATTCTCAGCGAGGTGACCAGCGTCAGTTTTAACGGCACGGCGGCTGCGTTTACCGTGATCTCGGATTCCGAAATCACGACCACCGTGCCCGCCGGCGCGACCACTGGCAGGGTCAAGGTGACGACGCACAACCACATCCTTACGAGTAACCTGGTCTTCCAGATTACGGAGTGAGGTCGGGCTTCAACTTGCGACCGATTCCCAGGACGCTGCTGAAGATTCGATTGTTTCTATTTCGGTGAGGAAGCGCTCTCTATCAGCGATGGTCGAGACTGCAACGCTCGTCGAACGATCTCCCTGGTTTCCTCCAATTCGTCGCCCACCAGTTGAAGCCGTGGCGGACGCACGCGGGGATTCCCCATCCCCGCCTCCGTCTGCACCAGCTTGATGAGTTGAACGAAGTGCGGGACCGTATCCATGCGGAGCAGAGGCAAGAACCAACGATACAAATCAAATGCCTTGTCGCGCTCACCGCTCACGCCGTAGTTGAACAACTCGACAGATTCGCGGGGCAGTGCATTCGCCAAACCGGCAACCCATCCTGTAGCGCCTACTCCGATGGCTTCCAGGATCGCATCGTCCACCCCGACAGCTATCTCCAACCGGCGGTCGAGCAAAGCGCGTATCGCGGAAACCCGCCGAACATCCGTGCTCGACTCCTTGACCGCCGCGAGGTTCTCGTGTTCTTCGGCCAGTTCCACAATCTGCTCGGGGAGAAAGTCCGTCCCATAGGCGACGGGGTTGTTGTACAGCATGCAAGGAAGCGGCGTAGCCTCGAACACAGCCGCAACGTGCGTCTTCATTTCGCGCCAATCGCCCTGGTACACATAAGGAGGCAACACCATCAGGCCATCGCAGCCCAACTCCGCAACTGCCCGAGCCAGCGCCACGGCCTCAGAAGTAGTAAGCGCCGAAATAGACGCCACGACTGGTCCGCGCCCGTGAATGGAACTAATGCAAGTGCGGCAAACGTCGCGCTTCTCAGCCAGCGATAAGGTGGCACCCTCCCCCAGCGACCCCAGCGCAACAATGCCCGTGCAGCCGTTATCCAGTAGCCAGCGGCAGTGTTTTGCCATGAAGTCGTGGTCCACGTGCAAATCTTCGTTGAAGCAAGTTGTGATAGCAGGCAGCACGCCCTTCCAGTTCATCCCTGACCTCCAGTTGTTGGATTGTGTTGCGGTTCGGTGCGGCCCCTGAGGGTAGCCAGGTGTTCAACGCGAGCAGGAAAAACCGGCGGTCGAACCGAATCAGGATTCCACCCGAACAAGACTTGCGCTGCCGGCCCACACACCCGACCCTGGCATGGCCCCATGCCGCAACGAGTGTGGAGCTTCGCTGCACGCCACGAGCTATGCGGATGAAGGCGGGAGTACGGAATGTCTTCGCACCGGCAAACGATGGTCTCCGGCGAGGACAAGCGGCGGAGTTCCGGGCGCAGTCGGAATGTTCGCTCCAACAGACGAGCAAACCGCCGCGCTTTCTCCCGCTCGCCGAACAATCGTTGCGCTTCTGTCGTACACCCTGCGGCAGCAAGACCGGCGATCTGTCCCTCTACGAGAGACAATTCAATGCCTCCGATTCCCGTGGGTTCGCCAGCGCAGAAAACTCCTGAGACGGTTGTTTCTTGCAAATTGTCGACTTTCACGCAGCCAGCTTGAATCTGGCAACCGAGCAAAAGTGGCAGCTCGATGTTTGGAACCAGATGAAACCCACAAGCCAGGTAGTCGCATGGGATGGTTGTCGGTTTCCCTCTTAGAGAAAGGGTTACGTTCTCCAGACTCTGGCGTCCGTGCGCAGCAAGAGGCCAGCTGGCCGCAACAAACGGAATCCCGGCCAGCACCTTTTTTAGCTGCCATGCCTGCCAGAGCTTCCCCGCGTGGCCGGCGAGCGCCACGCCAAATCGCCCCAGGCTGCTCCAGGATGCCTGCTCGCAGATCATGGCAATCTCCGCGCCATGCTGGCGTAGATTTGCCGCAACCGCCAGCAAGAGAGGCCCAGTACCGGCAACCACAACGCGCTTGCCCTGCACCGGGAGACCGCATTTAACCATCGCCTGCAAGCCGCCCGCGCCCATCACATTCGGCAAGGTCCAGCCTGGAAACGGCAGGAACCTTTCGCGGGCTCCGGTTGCCAGCACCAGTTTCTCGTAGCTCAATTCGAAAAGACTGTCGGTGCCCTCAGCCAGCAGGACGCCCGGTTCCGGCTGGTCGAAGATTCTCAATCCGCACAGCGCGGTAACACGCGCAGCTTGCAAACGCCCGGTCCATCCGGCAGCGTCTTCGGTTCCTTGCTCGTTGGTTCGATGGCCATGAGACTCTCCTCGCCAGATTTGCCCGCCGAGACTCGCGTTGTCATCAACGATTCCCACGCGTCGACCAGATTCAGCCGCACAATCCGCGGCCGCCATGCCCGCAGGTCCACCGCCGACCACCAGGACATCGAACCGTTGTCGCAATTCCCTACTCACGCTTCATCCGTTCTCACTTCCATTCCTGGTTCACACAGAATCTGGCAGCTCCGGCGGTGGCGCTGCCCATTGATGAATACTCGGCACTCGAAGCAAATGCCCATGCCGCACAAAGGCCCGCGCGGTTCACGGTTCACCGAAGTTCGGCAGGCTTGCCCCGCAATCGTCATGGCAACCGCCACGGTTGTGCCGTCAGGCACAGTCAGCGGCGCTCCGTTTACCATCACTGTGACTTGGTCAGACATGCGCCTCTTCCTTAACCACTCGTGACGGCAGGTAGGGCTCGATGGGGATTGCAGCTTTCGCACCGGTGACCTGATCCGCCAGAACGCGCGCCGTTCCCAGAGAGGTCGTGATTCCCAACCCCTCATGTCCAGTGGCCAGGAACAGCGATTTATCTCCCGGCCAGGGGCCGATCAGAGGCAGCTTGTCGGGAGTGGCAGCGCGAAATCCGGTCCACGTTCGAACTGCCGACATCGCCCCTAAACCAGGCATGAATTCCAGAGCACGCCGCAGCATGCGGCTAAGAATGCTGCTGTCCACATCCTTGTTTTCTGCTCCGTATTGGCGGGAAGAGCCAATAAGAATTTGTCCAGTGCGGCGAGGTTGCACATTAAACGCCACCGAATCGCTGCTCAGCGAATGAGCGCTCTTCAGGTAGCCGAGCTCGACCAGTTGATGGCACAGGAATCCGGGATAGCGGTCCGTAATCACCAGGTGCCCTTTCCGCTTCATGATCTCAATTCCCGGCGTGAGTTCTGGTGCGAAAGCTCCGGCCGCGTTCACAATAATCTCGGCACGGAATTCGACGCCATCGTTCAGTAAGATCCTTCCCTCTCCAATTTCTTTAACCGATGCACCCAGCCGGAGGTCGGCCCCGCGTTCCCGCGCCCGTTTCATCAGGAAACCCGCTGCGCAAGGTGGATACAACACAGCATCCCCCGGAACCAACAGGCCACCGGCCATCCCCGCGCGCAGGTTCGGTTCCAGACGTTGCAACTCATGTAAGTCGAGCACTTCCGTCGGAACTCCCAGCTTCCCGTAGTAATCCCGCTTGCGCCGCACCTCCATCATTTCTTCTTCATCCGCCGCGACCCAGATGGTCCCACACTCGTCATATTCCACATCTTCCGGCAATTCCGGCCTTAACTGTTTCCACAACTGCTGTGAATAGCGTGTCAGCGCAAATTGCGCCTCGGAATCGTCCATTACAACGATGTGCCCCATCCCGGCGGCGGTGGCGCCGCTTCCCACGAAGTCACGGTCCACCACGGCGACGCGCAGACCGCGGCGCGTGAACTCGTCCGCGCACGCCGCGCCCACAATGCCGGCGCCCACGATGATCACGTCATAGGCTGCATCGTTCATGCGCGCTTGCTCTTGCACAGCGGATCGTGTGGATCAAGCAGCAGTTCAGCCTCGGCATCTACAACCGCGGATTCTGCCGGACCAGATCGAGGTCGAGACCCCCGTCGGGTGCAGTTGTGCCTGGAGATTACGATCATCTGCTCCTTTGGGTCAATGGAGAACGCTGGATGGAAGAAGCCGCCCCGTTCGTAACTCCAGGGGGAAGTGCTGAATGAACCACGGACGAACCGTGCAGATCTACTACTACTTCGGCACTTCAACTCAGGCGTTTCTTCCGGCGTGCACCGCCAGCCGTGAGTAGGACAGTCTTCGAAGTAGTTTTCTGCCAAAGTGAGCAATTTTGAACAGACGCGCGCTGCCCGGGAGGTTTTTATTTGTGGCATACTTCACCCCGAAGTTTTCCCATCAACCGTTCAGCCGAGGAGACCTCCCCATGAATCTGATCAAGATGCCCGAAGACGTCAACCATCCGCGCCGCCGCTTCCTCAGCACCGCGGCCATGGCGATTACCGCCACTCAATTCGGAATGCTAGGTTCCGCGAAGGCCGAAGCCCGGGTTGAAACAGCTACAGAAACCGCCCCCGTAAAGCCGGGGACAAACACGTCATTCAGCTCAATGAAGCAGATCGACGCCGGTCTGCTTAACGTTGGATACGCCGAGGCTGGCCCCGCCGATGGTCCGGCAGTCATTCTTCTTCATGGCTGGCCCTACGACATCTACAGCTTTGTCGACGTCACACCGGTGCTGGCAGCGGCCGGCTACCACGTCATCGTCCCCTATCTGCGCGGCTATGGCAGCACTAGCTTTCTCTCTAGCGCAACCATGCGGAACGCCCAGCAGTCGGCCGTTGGCCTCGACATCATCGCTCTCATGGATGCACTCAAAATTCAGAAAGCCACCGTCGCCGGCTTTGACTGGGGCGCGCGCACAGCGGATGTCATGGCAGTACTATGGCCAGAACGCTGCAAGTCAATCGTTTCCGTCGGCGGCTATCTGATCAGCAGCCCGGAGGGCAACCAGGTGCCGTGGCCACCCGAGCCTGCGTTCCTGTTCTGGTATCAATATTATTTCGCTACCCCAGTCGGCAAGGCCGGCTATGCGAAATACCTCGACCAGTTCAATAAGTTCATCTGGCACCAGGCTTCGCCAAAGTGGAATTTCGACGATGCCACCTACAACCGCACAGCAGCTTCCTTCAACAACCCGGACCACGTTGACATCGTGATGCACGACTATCGCTGGCGGCTCGGCCTGGCGGATGGTGAGCGGAAATATGACGACCTCGAAAAGCAGCTGGCCGCGCTTCCTGTCGTCACCGTCCCGGCCATCACCATGGAAGGCGACTCCAACGGGGCAATCCACGCGCCCAGCACAGCCTATCGCAGCAAGTTCTCCGGCAAGTATGACTACAGGCTCATCACCGGCGGCGTCGGCCACAACATGCCGCAGGAAGCCCCGCAGGCCTTTGCCCAGGCGGTCATCGATGCCGATCGCCTTGGATAGTAACTAACCTCGGGGGCTGAGGCCCGACTGTTTTGCTGGATGGTTGCGCAGGTCCCCACGGAGGGGCTTTCTCATATCTTCGCGTTCGCAGCGCAAGAAATCGGAGTCGATCTTAGGCAGATTCTCCGGTTGCCATCCAGCAGCGACATAACACCCCCGGGCTCTATCATTTAGGGAGTGCTGTACATACATTGTCGTGCGGCTATTCCTGCCTGCACATAATGTTCCAGTTGGAACATTAGCACGAATGTTCCGGTCGGAACATTAAGCCAGTTTCGAAGCAGCCCGGCCGCCGTAGACTCTATTCCACCTTCTCCGCCACCCACCGCGATACCGCCGTCACCAGCTTCCGCGGAGCAAACCTCACCGACTCAGCCACCAACCAGTTCTGCGTCCCTGAGATCACCAGCGTGCGGCCCGCCATCAACCCGCGATACCCATCCCGCGCCACAGCCTCCACGTTCATCGCCCCAAGTTTCTTGAAGATCCGCGAGTCCTCCATACCAGCCCGCTTCGCGAAACCGGTGTCCGTAGCTCCCGGACAAAAACAGCTCACCACCACACCCGATCCCGCCACTTCATTGGCCAGCGCTTCTGAAAACGAAAGCACGTAAGCCTTGGTCGCGTAGTAGACAGCCATCAGCGGCCCCGGCTGAAAAGCCGCGGTGGAAGCCACGTTCATGATCTTCCCACTGCGCCGCGCCATCATCCCAGGAAGAAACAGCCGAGTCAGCTGAGTCAACGCCGTAACGTTGAGCTGAATCTGCCCCAGGATTTCCCGCTCCGGCATCGCGGCAAACTCGCCAAACCCTCCGAAGCCAGCGTTGTTTACCAGCACCTCAAGCGCAATCCCTTCGCGATGCAATTGATCGAACAGAAATTCAGGTGCCGGAGCGGCAGCCAGATCCAGCGCGACCGTCTTCACTGTGACTCCAAACTGGCTCTGCAATTCACCAGCCACCTGGTTCAATTTGTCCCCGCTGCGAGCTACCAGCACAAGACTGTAGTGATCGCGCGCAAACAGCTTGGCCAGTTCATAGCCGATCCCGCCGGAGGCGCCGGTAATCAGTGCGGTCAGAATCTTCGAGTCCATGGAACTCTCCTGAGGGTCCAAACTAAAAGAAAAAGCGCGGGCGACTTCGCCCGCGCTCACACAAACGATGCCGCTAAACGCTGGCCAGCACGGGTTCGACTCCGTAAATCGAATACCACGAAGTCGCGGCCTTCAGCTTGCCGTTCACGTTGTTGATGTTCTTCACGCCTTCCGTCTCCAGCCATGCGCGGAACGCTGCCGCTCCTTGCTTCGCATAGATCGGAATTCCGTCCTTCCAGGTGGCGCGCCCGCACAGTACACCATTGAACTTCACTCCGGATTCTCCCGCCAGCTCCAGCGTCTCGCTGAATTCCGCGTTGCTCACGCCCGCCGAGAGATAAATGAATGGTTTGGTCGCCACATTCGCCGCCTGGTGGAACAGGTCGATCGCTTCCTGCCTGGTGTAAGCTTTCTGCCCGCCAAAGCACTTGACGCCCTCTACGAACTTCATGTTCACCGGCACCTCGACCTTCAGCACGTCGACGCCGTAGCGATCCTTGGTGAACTCCCGCATGCTCTCGGTGACGATCTGCGGCTTCTTCTTCGCGTATTCCAATCCCTTCTCGTCCGCGCCCTCGTCGTAGCCAACGAACTCCAAAAAGTATGGGATGTCGTTCGCCCGGCACTCGTCTCCGATTCGCTCCACCCAAGCGTGCTTCTTGTCATTCACGTCCTTGGGATCGAACGGCGTGTAGTAAAGCAGAATCTTCACGCAATCGGCTCCAACTTCTTTCAATCGACGCGCCGACCAGTGGTCGAGCAAATCTCCCAACCGGCCCGGGCCGGTCTTGTCGTAGCCAGTCTTCTCGTAGGCCAGGAGCAGGCCGGCATTCTTCGCGCGGCGCTTCGAGGCCGGCAGTCCCCACTCTGGATCGAGCAATATCGCGCTGGCATGGGGCGTCAAGACCTCAGTGACCAGCGTCTTGAACTCTTCCATCATGGCGTCGCTGACTTCCCCGCCCTTTTCCTTGGCCAATGATTTCTGCAGCGACCCGCGCTGATCCATCGCGGCGGCCGCGATCACACCGCGTTCATTCGAGACTCTTCTGAGACCTGCAAGTTTGCCAGGGGTAAGCTTCATAGATTCCTCCAAATCAGTGCTGATGAGATGAGTGCTTGAAACATTCAATTGTAAACCAAGGGGCGCAAGACGAAGACTGGAGGCCGGATTAACATTTTCTTCTCAAGTAACGGAAAGGATTAGGCTGCCCAGTTCTGCACTTTCAACCCTCGGACGCGCCGGAATTCTTTCTCGTTATTCGTTACCAGCGTCAGCCTGGCTGCCAACGCGTGGGCGGCAATCCACAGATCGTTGTTGCCGATCATCTCACCGTTCGATTTGAGCTCAGCTCGAATTTCGCTGTAGGCATGGGCCGCATCCTCCTCAAGGGGCAGGATGGGCAGCAGATCGATGAGTGCACTCAATCGCGCCAGAGCGTCGGCGCGGCGCACACTCTTAGCGGCGCCACACAGAAGTTCGCCATAAGTAATGACTGAAATCGCGGCTTCGCCCGGGTGTAGTTTGCTGAATCGCCGAGAAACCTCTTCTGGCCTCTTCTGACGGATATAGATGAAAATATCGGTGTCGAGCAGGAATCGCGGCTCCATTACAGCCCCTTGCGCTTCTGAGGATAATCTTTGCTGCGGCCAGGGATGTCGAAATCATCAGGTAGACCTGCGATAAGTTCGAACGCGCGCGCGAGCGTCTTATCTTTTTCGCGCAAAACAACCTCCTGCCCGCGACGGAAGATCTCCACTTCGCTGGCTTTGAAACGAAACTCCTTGGGCAAGCGAACCGCCTGGCTGTTGCCAGAGCGAAATACCTTGGCGATGGCCATCGACATCCTCCATGTATATACCGTCAGTATACACTGAAGCACAGGAGTTCGATTCGTCCTACAATCCGCAGTTGTCGCTTCGACATGCTTGCCGTCTGGTGCCATTCGGCGGGACGCGTCACGAACTGTTGACAGCGTTACTTGGAGTCCTAAAGCTGATTTGTCAAAACCGTCTCCATGGCATAGTCACAGCCGGAACTCGGGCATCCAGTGTAGAATCAGCAACGCCGTACGACCTTTTGACGAACGTCCCGTCTAACTGAATACCAAAAGGAGCCCTAATGCGATCTCTGGTCCTCTCTGCTTTGCTCACGTCCCTGCTGTGCTCAAGCGCTCTCGCCGCTCCGCCGAAGTCTGACGTCGAGGATCGCAGAAAGGCCCTGAACGATCTGCTCGCCGAACGCTGGGAGTACACCCTTCGCACCAGTCCAATCTTCGCTTCCATCCTCGGAGACAAGCGCTGGAACGACAAACTGGACGACTTTTCGCAGAAGGCCATTGACGACGATCTGGAGCAGAGCAGGAAATACCTCGCCCGCTTCGAAGCCATCGACGCCACCGGTTTTCCCGAGCAAGAGGCCTTAAACAAAACTCTGATGGTCCGCGACCTCCGTATGGCTCTCGACGGAGCCCATTTCAAGTCCTGGGAAATGCCGGTGTCGCAGGTTGACGGCCTCCCCATCGAACTTCCCGAACTGGTAACCGTCCTCTCGTTCGGGAACGTCAAGGACTATGACGACTACATTTCGCGGCTGCGGCAGATTCCCCGTGCCTTCGATGAGACTGTGATTCAGATGCGGAAAGGCATGGCCGAGGGCCTGATGCCCCCGCGCGTCCTGCTCGAGAAGGCGGTTAAGCAGGCCGATGGCCTGGCCACGCAAGCGGCTGAGGCTTCGCCTTTCGCACAGCCTTTCATCAAGTTTCCCGATTCCATCCCGGCCGCTGACCAGAAACGGTTGCACGAGCAGGGCCTGGCTGCAATCCGCGAATCGGTGCTGCCTGCTTATGCCAAGTTCACAACCTTCGTCCGGGATGAGTACGCTCCGAAAGGCCGCACCGAGCCGGGCGTGTGGGCGCTGCCCGACGGACCCGCGCGCTATGCCTTCCGCGTGAAAGAAAGCACCACCACCGATCTCTCGCCGGAAGAAATTCATCAGATCGGTCTGGCCCAGGTCAAAGAAATCGAAGCCCGCATGCTGCAAGTCGTAAATCAGTTGGGCTATAAAGACCTTAAGAGCTTCAGCGCTTCTCTGCCAACCAACCCCAATGTCCACGTGCATTCCCGTCAAGAGATCCTCGACCGCTATCAGAAGTACACGGATCAGATGTATCTGAAGCTGCCCTCCATGTTCGGACGCCTCCCCAAAGCGAAGCTGGAAGTCATGTCCATCGGGGAATTCAGCGAGAAGGACGCCGCCACACACTATAACCAGGCGGCTCAGGATGGCTCGCGCCCCGCTCACATCATGGTCAACACGGGCAACTTCGAGAAGGGCACCACGCTTGACTTTGAAACCACGGCCTATCACGAAGGCATCCCGGGCCACCACATGCAGATCGCCATCGCTCAAGAGCTGCCGCAGCTGCCACCCTTCCGGCAAAACGAGTATTACACCGCTTACACCGAGGGCTGGGCGCTCTATGCCGAGCGCTTGGGAAAGGAAGTTGGATTTTTCCAGGATCCTTACAGCTATTATGGTCACCTGCAGGACGACATGCTCCGCGCCATCCGCCTGGTCGTCGACACCGGCTTCCATTACAAACACTGGACGCGGCAGCAGGTGGTCGACTTCTTCCACGACCATTCCGCGATTGACGAGGCCGAGGTGCAGAGCGAGACTGACCGCTACATGGCCTGGCCCGCCCAGGCACTGGGGTACAAGATCGGACAACTCGAAATTCTCAAGCTGCGCCAGTATGCCAAGGACCAGCTAGGCGACAAGTTCAGCCTGAGCAATTTTCATGATGAGGTGCTGGGAGCGGGAGCTCTGCCGATGGATGTTCTATCGACCCGGATCCACGAGTGGGTGGCAACGCAGAAGTAAATGCAGGAACGACCGGGTGGGGACGTCCGCCCCTTCGGCTTCGCTCGGGGCTTCGGCGAAATAGGCAGGCTCTCGGCTGTCCGGCGGGCACAGCGAGGCGGCTCTACTACTGCCGCAGCGTCAAGCCGCTCAGAACCCCTTGCTGCTTGGCGATCAGCGCCTGCACGCCCTGCCGCGCAAAAGCCATCATCTTGGCAAATTGCGCTTCATCGAACGCCTGCCGTTCCGCCGTGGCCTGCACTTCGACCATTTTGTGCCCGGCCGTCATCACAAAATTCATGTCCACCTCGGCGCGCGAGTCCTCCTCATAGCAAAGGTCGAGCAGGATTTCTCCATCCACCATTCCCACACTGACCGCGGCCACAAAATCTTTCAACGGGACCGACGTCAGCGTCCCGGCTTCCACCAATTTTTCTAGTGCGAGCCCGAGCGCGACGAACGCGCCCGTGATCGATGCAGTGCGAGTCCCGCCGTCGGCCTGGATCACGTCGCAATCGATCCAAATGGTGCGCTCGCCTAGGCGCGCCAGGTCGGTCACGGCGCGCAGCGACCGGCCAATCAGCCGCTGGATCTCATGGGTGCGCCCGCTTGGACGCCCTTTCGCCACTTCCCGCGGCGTCCGCGTCAGCGTGGCCCGTGGAATCATTGCGTACTCGCTCGAGATCCATCCTTTGCCCGAGTTACGCATAAACGCCGGCACCGTCTCTTCGATCGATGCCGTACAAATCACCCGCGTATTCCCCACCTCGATCAGCACGGAGCCTTCCGCCGTAGTAATGAAATCGGGGATGATCGAAACCGGGCGTAGTTGATCAATTGCGCGATTGTCGGAGCGATAGAACATAAGCGAAGATTGTAAACGATGCATGGGCCCGGGATGCGCTTGCCCTCACCAGGTGACGGAGTCCCGGAACGCCACTCCATGATTTAATAGACAAGCCAAACCCGGAAGCCAAACTCATGCCCACGCTAATTCCGCAACCCACGCGCATCCAATCTGCCGGCAACAAACCTAAGGTCATCGACGAATACATCGGACGAGTTAATTCTAAGACGTCATCTGCCAGCGTCGCTCACATGCGCAGCCCCAGCGGATGGATGGAGCCCGGCCAAACTCCCACCTTCGACGAGTTCACGATCGTCCTCAAAGGCACGCTGCACGTGGAACACGAAAATGGTTCCGTTGACGTTGCCGCGGGACAAGCCGTAATTGCTTACGCCGGTGAATGGGTGCGCTACTCTACTCCCCAAGAAGGCGGCGCCGAATACATCGCGGTTTGTCTTCCCGCCTTCTCCATGGAAACTGTGCACCGCGACCAAGCGTAGCTGGACTGAAGCCGCCGGCGGGGCATGGAAGGCAGGAATTTCGGCCGCGTTAATGAGCTATGATTAACTGATCGAGTTGAATTCCGGCAACGCTTTCTCGTTCGAGGACCAACCGCTTCCAGGAGGACATTATGCGTTCCCTTCCAGGTCTGGCCTTGTTCTTGTGCACAGGAGTCGCCATTGCCTCTGACACTCCGCAGCAACTGGCGGATCAAGCGCTGCAGCAAACCAGCAAAGTTTGCCAGAACGTTCAGAGTTCGCTGCAATGCCACACAACGTATCTGGCAGGGTGCTCCAAAAGCGCAACAGCAGAATACGACCCTTATCTCGACTATCTTAAGAATCAGCTGACGCCGCCGACTTCTGAGGCGACGGAAACGCTCGACCCACAGATGCTTCAGAAGCTGGAGGGCGAAACCCCGCCGCTACTTGTCCCCAACAACCACCGTGATTTCTCGCCGCAGTTTGTGAAGCTGAATGAAGGCGAGATCGTGCAGGCCACAGGGTACCTATACTATGCCGTGCAAACCTCGGCGGAATCCTGCAACTGCGAACGCGCCGGCCCCAAAGATAGCGACTATCACATCGGCCTGGGCTTTGATGCCAGCCTAGTGGCCGAAGCCAAGACCAAGCCGGCTGCGACGAGCAGCGAGTTTCACGATCTGCAATCCAACAGCATGATCGTTGAAATCACGCCCTATTACCGCGCCAAGAATGAGCCGGGGTGGACGCTGGCTAAACTGAAAGCGCTGTACGGCGCGCAGGTCAAGGTTGTGGGGCAGCTCCTTGCCGATAACGACCATTACCTGGCCGCGCAGGACTGCGGCATGAAGGGAGCCGTCGCGAGCTCGTGCTGGCGCCTGTCGATTTGGGAGATCCACCCGGTGACGGCGTTTTACGTGTGCAACACCAATGCTGATTGCGCAAAGACGGACACTGGCTGGACCGCGCTGGAAGCGTGGAGCCCGACGAAGTCCGGGAAACACGCGACGGGAGAAACAAATGATGCTGGAGGGAAACATTCTTCGCCGCAGTAGCCGTGCTCATTCGCGGCGGTAAATCGCTCAGAGCCTCTGCTCACTCCCACTCAATCGTTCCCGGAGGCTTGGAAGTGATGTCGTAGACGACGCGGTTCACACCTTTCACTTCGTTCACAATCCTCGTGGAAATGGCCTTCAGCACATCGTGCGGCAGCGCCACCCAGTCGGCGGTCATGCCATCCTCGGAACTCACCGCGCGGATCGCACAGGTGTAAGCGTAGGTTCGCATGTCGCCCATCACGCCCACCGACATCACGGGCAGCAGCACGGCGAACGACTGCCAGATTTTCGTATAGAGGCCGGCGTTCTTGACCTCGGTGACTACAATGTCATCGCACTCGCGCAGCAGCGCCAGACGGTCCGGAGTGACTTCTCCTAAAACGCGCACCGCCAGACCGGGGCCGGGGAACGGCTGGCGCTGCAAGATTTCTTCCGGCATGCCCAGGTCACGGCCAATCTTGCGGACTTCGTCTTTGAATAGGTCTTTCAGGGGCTCGATCAGCTTGAGCTTCATCTTCTCGGGCAGGCCGCCTACATTGTGATGCGACTTGATGACCTGCGACGGACCGCGAACGGAACGAGATTCAATCACGTCGGGATAGAGCGTTCCTTGCACCAGCCACTTCACTTTGCCTTCTTTTTTCTCAATGCGGCGGGCTTCCTTCTCGAATACCTTGATGAATTCATTGCCAATGATCTTGCGTTTTTTCTCGGGATCGCTGACGCCTTTCAGTTTCCCGAGAAAACGACTTGTCGCGTCGACCGCATCGAGGCGGAGACCCAGCTTGTCGTGCAGGGTCTTCTGCACTTTCTCGAATTCGTTTTTTCGCAGCACGCCGTTGTTTACGAAGATGCAGGTCAGCCGCGACTTTCCTTTCGCATCGCGCAGGGCGCGATCGACCAGCACGGCCGCAACGGAAGAATCCACTCCACCAGAAAGGGCGCAGATAGCTCGACCCTTGCCCACTTGCTGCTTGACCTGTTCGACCGTCGAATCGATGAAGTGCCGCGGCGTCCAGGTGGGCTTCGCGCCGCAGATTTGAAAGATGAAATTGCGCAGAATCTCGGTGCCGTTGCGCGTGTGGTGAACTTCAGGATGAAACTGCACGGCAAACCACTTCTTCGCCACATTCTGGATTCCGGCGACCGCGTGAGAAGTTTTCGCCGTCAGCTCAAACCCCGGAGGCAACTCGAGAGCTTCGTCACCATGCGACATCCACACTGCCTGCCGCTTCGCCAGCCCCTTGAACAGGACCGACTCCGCGACGATGTCTATTTCCGCGTGGCCGTATTCGCGTTTATCCGCGGGCCGCACTTTTCCGCCGAGGGTGTGCACCATGAACTGCAGCCCGTAACAGATGCCGAGCACGGGCAGGCCCAAATCGAAGACGCGCCGGTCAGCGGGCGGCGCGTCTTTGTCGTAAACCGACCACGGCGCCCCCGACAGCACAATACCAACGGGAGCGCAGCTCTTGACCTCGTCAAGCGAGGCTGTGCAGGGCAGCACTACGGAAAAAACATTCTGTTCACGAATGCGGCGCGCGATGAGCTGCGTATACTGCGCGCCGAAATCGAGGATCACGATGGATGGATTCAGCAAGGACTGGTTCAGTCTGGATTGGGGTTCCACGGATGAGTTTCTCAAATCGCATGGCGCGTGTAAAGGACTACGTCTCTACCGCGAAGGCTGGCAGATTGCTGAGAGGAAGATCGCTGAGAATCGGTTCGTCGCGATCGATTGTGGTTTGGGCTGGAGGGGCCGGCGCAAATTGCCGGCCTCCGTCCGGGGGAGCGGGTGATGGCGCAGATGAAACCAGAGCATCCGGCATTTCGGCGATGCAAATGTAGCCAGCCAGTCGGGCCATGTACAACCAGTCCGCGACGGCAACGTAACCCAGCGTCACGAGAAGGACGCCGGCGATCACGAGCCGGACCGGAGCTATCTGGAGAAAGGCGAGTGGGAATGAAGCGAGCGTAGAAGCGCCGACAAAGACCGCCAGGTGTGCCAGCCCGGTCCAGGTGCTCACGGCGGCCACGGGCCCCGAGCGTTCCTGGGAGAAAATGACGGCGGCAGAGATTGCACCTAATGCATCCTCTCCGTCGCGAACGGTGAATATGGCCGCAAGCGAGAGCAACCAGTTCAGCGCCGGCCATACGATGCAGATCACAGCTGCCAGCAACAGGAAAAGGATGAAAGCCAGCCCAGGCTGAGGGTTTGCACTCGAAGAGACCAAGCTCATGAGAATGGCAGCACCCACAAAGGCGAGCGTCGCGGCCAGGGCGAGGGCTGCGCGCAGGAAGTTGAGGCCGATCGGAGAGCGCAATACTCGCGATCGTCGTGGCTCCTCAGATGTTTCTGTAGAGTCGGCGCTAGAGACGTCTCTGCGAAAGTAGTCGAGCAGCGCCCGGACTGTCGCGGCACGTCCGAGTGATGCAAGAATAATCCAGAGCAACGAAACTGCGATGGCTCCGAACAGCGCGGCCAGCGTGGCGCGATTCAGGCTGCCGCGAAGGATGTGCGCGAGCGCGCGACCAACAAGGAAAGGCTGCCTTGTCGATAACAGTGCCAGGTCGACATTGCTGACCGGCAGCGTACCGAGGTATTCGATAACCCAGAAAAACAACAACGCCCAGGCCAGTGCGCCGACGGTCCAGCGCCACGCGATCTCGGCAAAGGTCAGCGACGGGCGTCGAAACGCGGCGCGGAAGCCTTCGAGTGTGGGCGAGATGCGGGCCATGAGTTATCGCACCACGAGGTTCAACAACTTGCCCGGAACATATATCTTCTTGACGATTTGTTTACCCGCAATCGCAGCCCGCACTTTCTCGTCGGCGAGGGCGCACTCCACCACGAACTCTTCCGTGGAATCCGCGGGCACAACGATCAAGCTGCGCAGCTTGCCGTTGATCTGCACGGGGATTTCGAGTTCTTCTTCCTTGGCAAGCGCGGCGTCGTACTTCGGCCAGGGAGCTTTGAGCAGGCTTCCCTTTTCGCCGAGCATCTCCCAGAGTTCGTGAGCGAGGTACGGAGCGAAGGGAGCGAGCAAGAGGACGAGGTTGCGCTGCACTTCAGCCAAGAGCGGAACCGGAATAGGATTTTGCTCATTTGCTTCTTCTGCGTGGTAGAGCGCGTTCACCAGTTCCATGATGGCCGAGATGCAGGTATTGAAGTGCCAGCGGCCCTGGAAGTCATCGCTTACGCGCTTGATGGTCTGGTGCAGTTTGCGCTGAATCTGGCGCGCGGATGGAGAGAGCGACGTTGCAAGCACCGTCTTTACGGGTTCGGTCGCCACGCTGCCGGCATTTCTTGAGACAAAACGGTAGACCTTGCCCAAGAACCTTTGGATGCCAGCGATGCCGGAATCCTGCCAGTCGAGATCGCGGTCCGGCGGTGCGGCGAACAGGCTGTAGAGACGCGCGGCATCGGCGCCGTAGCGCGCGACCATTTCGTCGGGGCTGACGACGTTGCCGAGACTTTTCGACATTTTTGCGCCGTCTTTGATCACCATGCCCTGGGTGAAGAGGCGTTCGACTGGTTCGTCGTTGCTGATCATGCCTAGGTCGCGCATGAACTTGGTCCAGAAGCGAGAGTAGATGAGATGCAGGATGGCGTGTTCGACACCGCCGATGTATTGGTCGATGGGGAACCAATACTGCGCTGTCTTTGAGTCGAACGGGGCGTGGTCGTTGTGCGCGTCGGTGTAGCGATAGAAATACCAGGAGGAATCGACGAACGTGTCCATGGTGTCGGTTTCACGGCGCGCCGGGCCGCCGCACTTGGGGCAAGTCACGTTGACGAACGCTGGCGATCCGCTGAGCGGGGAGCCAAGAGCATGCGCGATGTCGATAGACTCGGGCAAAATCACGGGCAAATCTTTTTCGGGCACGGGGACGATGCCATCTTTTTCGCAATAGAGCATGGGGATGGGCGTACCCCAATAGCGCTGGCGCGAGATGCCCCAATCTTTCAAGCGATAAGTGACGGTTGCTTTGCCGAAGCCGCCTTTCTCGGCGAACGCGGTCATTTTCTTGATCGCAGTGGCGCAGTCGAGACCGCTGAACTGGCCGGAGTTGATCAAGGTGCCATCTTCGGCAGTGAAAGGAAGAGCGGGCTCGCACATGGTTTCCTCGGGATCGTCAGACCGAGGAAGAATTACGAGGCGGATTTCAAGTTTGTATTTCGTCGCGAATTCGTAATCGCGCTCATCATGCGCCGGAACGCTCATGATGGCGCCGGTACCGTAATCCATGAGGATATAGTTGGCTACCCAGACAGGAACCTTCTCGCCATTGAAGGGATTAATGGCGTAGCGGCCCGTGGGGACGCCATGCTTTTCGATTTCGCCGATGTCGCCTACCTCTTTGGCCTTGCGCTGCTCGGCAATCAGTTGATCGACCTTGGCGCGTAGTTCAGGATTGTCGGCCGCGAGATCGGCGACGATAGGATGCTGGGGCGCGAGTTGCACCGAGGTCGCGCCGAAGATGGTATCAACACGCGTGGTAAAGACGCTGATGGTCGCGCCCGCGGGACCAAACCCAGTATGCGGTTGCGTGTAGTCGAGCTTGAAATCGACCAGGGTGCCCTCGCTGCGGCCGATCCAGTTGCGCTGCATGGTGCGGACTTTTTCCGGCCAGCCAGTGAGCTTGTCGAGATCGCGCAACAACTCGTCGGCATACTTGGTGATGCGCAAGAACCACTGCTCGAGCTCGCGCTGTTCAACGCGCGTATCTTCGTGGCGCCAGCAGCATCCGTCAACGACTTGCTCGTTGGCCAGCACGGTGGCGCACTTCGGGCACCAGTTGACTTTGCTTTTCTTGCGATAGGCCAATCCCTTCTCGTAGAACTTGAGAAAGAACCACTGGTTCCAGCGATAGTAATCGGGCAAGCAGGTGGTGACTTCGCGCGACCAGTCGTAGGCGAAGCCGAGGCGGTTCATCTGCGCCTTCATTTTCGCGATGTTGCCGAGGGTCCACTGGCGCGGCGGCGTGTTGTTCTGGATGGCGGCGTTTTCCGCGGGCAAGCCGAAGGAATCCCAGCCCATGGGATGAAGCACGTTGTAGCCGTTCATCCACATGTAACGGGCGAGCGCGTCGCCGATGGAATAGTTGCGTACGTGTCCCATGTGCAGCGCGCCCGAGGGATAAGGCAGCATTTCGAGCACGTAGTACTTCTTCTTGGCGGTGTGGGGCTCGGCGGCATAGAGCTGGGGATCAGCCTGCCAGCGCTCGAACCATTTGGTTTCTACGCGCTGGGGATCGTAGCGGTCGTCATTCGGGCGATCGGGGTGAGCAGTGTTGCCGTTGCGGGCAACGGTGGCAGCTGGCGAGTTGTCTTGCGAAGGCATAAGTACGGGAATTCAGCCTATCCAGTGATCTCTGATTTTACAACGATACGCTGATCGGGCGCAGTGAGGGGGCTAAGCGCGAAGTAACGATCACAACAGTCCCGCGCGGCGGAGAATTTCCCAGAGCCCCCAAAGTGCCGCGGCCGGCCCTCCCCAAATGTATAGGAGCGATTTCAAGTTCAGCTTGGCTACGAGTTCTCGTTGGCTGTGAGTAGAAATTAGAAACGGGCCTTCACCTCGCATCAAGATCACAGGAGGATGGAGGTCGAACTGCTCCGTTGTATCCAGGGCCGCACCTGCGGGGAGCTTGGGATCCAGGTATGGATAAGCTTCGCGGCGAAGCAGATCGGCTTCGGCTGTGCCGATAAATCCCGGCCCGATACGAGACAGCTCATTGCACTCGGCTATCGGATCCTTCTTCGCCCAAGGGTTTTCCCGAAGCGTACCCAGGACGAAAATCGTGTCACCGGGCTTGATGGAGTATTCCTGAGCGAACTCCGGAGTCCCTTCCGAATACCTTGTCAGCGCGGCGGCGAGCTTGCCGTATTCTGATCTTTCACTGGACGGTGGCAACATAAGCTCCGCCCCTTGCGGGTAAATCATGAGTGTGCCCGTACCGTCATCCAGAAAGAGAGGCGCGGACACCTCCTGCATGCTCTTGCGGAGATCGCCTTGCGGATTCGATTCGATCACGAGCCGATAGTAGAAGCAGTCGATATGGCTTAGCGGCGCAACCACTGTGTAAGGACCAACCGCTTTTCCGCTTACCTCAACGCAGCCCAAGGCGGCGGAGCGAATGGGGGATCGGGGTGTGTCCATGATCAGCCGCTTGCGCTGCAGTAGACGAAAGCCGCGCCAGAAGCAGTAGGGGCCGAGGACCACGCACACCACCGCCCACAGCAGGGGCTGGCTGAGCAACCAGATGAGGATCCGGATCACGGCCGGGCCAGAATACATTTAGGACCGGGTCGGAGCAAACGCGAGAGGCGCCCGTTCCGACAAGGCCCGCTGCGGACCTTAGTTCATCGTGATGACCGCGCGGAACCGGACTTTGCCCTCGGCTACGCGGTCGTAGGCTTTCGCGATGTCGTCGAGCTTGTAGATTTCTTCTACTACTTTTATTTTGCCTTTCGCGGCAATGTCGAGAGCTTCGTAGAGATATTCGGGGCCATTTTGCGATGAACCGATCAGGCGGACTTTCTTGAACATGAGTTCGGGAGTGTAATTCAGGGGCTCGGGTCCGACGCCCATCAGAATAATGCGGCCCTCGGGGCGCATGCCTTTCGCGGCTTCGGCCGTGGCTGACCAGGAGTTGGAGGTGGCGAGTAGAACGTCGGCACCGCCTGAGGCCAGCAGTTTTTCGCCGCTCTCGACCACTTCGTCGGCGCCCATGTCGCGGATCATCTTCTCTTTGTCTTTCGACTTAGTGATAGCGATGGTTTCAAAGCCGGAAGCTTTCGAATACTGCAGCGCGAGATGGCCGAGGCCACCGATGCCAACCACCGCGATGCGCTCGTGCGGCTTGGGATCGGCCATGCGAAGGCCGCTCCACACCGTGTAGCCGGCGCAGAAAATGGGCGCGGCCTGCTCATAGCTGAGAGCGGCCGGCAGCGGCATGGTGGCGTCGGCATAGGCCAGCATGTATTCCGCGTGGCTGCCCTGCAGGTTAATTCCAGTGGAGGTGGGGTTTATGCATAATTCCTTCTTGCCACGCAGGCACCATTCGCAGGTGCCGTCTCCTTTTTGCACCCAGCCCACGCCAACACGGTCGCCGACTTTGCGGCTGGTTACGCCAGGGCCTACTTCGACGATCTCGCCGACCGGCTCATGGCCCAGCACGCGCGGGAACGGCAGGCCGAACAGGCCGTGAGTCAGATGCACATCTGTGTAGCAAAGGCCGCTGGCGTGGATCTTCATTACGACTTGGTTGGGGCCGGCCTTGGGGGTTTCCCACTGCTTTACCTCCCACTTGCCATTTACCGAGGGCACGACGGCTGCTTTCATGAGTAGGACTCCAAAGGAATTTGAAGTTGCACGGTTTGGATGCAAATGAGGGGTCGTGGATGCAAGAAGGGTGCTGCGTTTGCGGTGCATGAGTGGGCAAAGGTAGACTTGGGACGCGGGCTTTGTATCGAGGGAACCTATGTTAGTTGTCATGAAGGCGCAGGCCACCGAGGAGCAGGTGCGCCAGGTTTGCCAGAAAATCGAAGCGCTGGGCTACCGCGCGCACGCCATGCCGGGCGCGCAGCGGACTGCCATCGGCATCACCGGGAACAAGGGCGAAGTGGAGCAGGGCACGCTGGAAGAAATGGCCGGCGTGCAGGAAGTGATCAAGGTCTCGAAGCCCTACAAGCTGGTGAGCCGCGACGTTAAGGAAGACAATACGGTGATCCGCTTTGCCGGAACTGCGGCTACTATCGGCGGCACTGGGCTCGCGATTGTCGCGGGGCCTTGCGCCATTGAGAATCGCGAACAGGCGTTCGCTGTGGCTGAGCGCGTGCATCGCGCCGGAGCGCAGTTCTTTCGCGGCGGCGCTTATAAGCCGCGAACTTCCCCTTATTCGTTTCAAGGGCTGGGTGAGGAAGGGCTGCGGATCATGGCCGAGATCCGGCAGCAGTATGGCATGAAGATTATTACGGAAGCGATTGATAATGAATCACTTGATCTGGTGGAAGAGTATGCGGATATGATCCAGATAGGGGCGCGCAACATGCAGAATTTTTCCTTGCTGAAGCGCGCCGGGCGGGCGAAGAAGCCGGTGCTGCTGAAGCGCGGCATGTCGGCCACGCTGGAAGAATTTCTGATGGCGGCGGAATACATTTTGAGCGAGGGCAATTACAACGTGGCGCTATGCGAGCGCGGCGTGCGCACGTTTGCCGACCACACTCGCAACACGCTCGATCTAAGCGTGGTACCGGCTGTGCAGCGGCTGAGCCATCTGCCGATCTTTGTCGATCCCAGCCACGGCACGGGCAAGCGGAATAAAGTCACGCCGCTGTCGCGGGCTGCGGTCGCCGTCGGCGCGGACGGATTGATGGTGGAAGTGCACAATCAGCCGGATCAGGCCATGTCGGATGGTCCACAGTCCCTGTTTCCCGATCAGTTCGATGAGTTGATGAAACAGGTTCGACAGATTGCGGCGGTCGTGGGAAGGACCGTGCCGGGGATTGGGGTGAGGGAGACGGTGGGAGCAAGCAAGTCGTAGATTATCGCGAAGATTTACGTTAGTTTCTCCTGCATCGCACGGTCTCCACGCTGTGCAAAGAACTGTAAAGTTTGTGGCGTTTTTTTCGGACCTGAGCCAAGCTAGATCGGGTGTTTGAGTTATGTTTCGCATAGAGAATCGTAGTTCCCTCTTAACGGCAATCCTCCTGGTATCCGCGCTGTTGGCGTGTCCCTGCGGGATGCTCGCCCAGCGCGGCGCTGGTGGCGGCCACACTGGCGGCGGCGTTGCGGGCGGAGACGGATTGGCCGGGGTTGGCAGACCCAGCGGCGTGGATGTGAAGGATGACCTGAAGGATTTTCACGCAACCTTGGCCGTGCAAGCTACCGGCGATCAAGTCATCCAGTACGGCTTGATGTTGAAGAGCACGGCCGCCGCCAGCGCCGAATTACAGGCTTTTCTGGAGCAGCTCGGTAAAGAGAACAATGGCTCCGAACTTGCCAGCCGCGATGCGACGATCGCGCAGGCAATCGAGAAGGCGCGGACTGACAACAGGAAATTTCTGGAAGGATTTTCCGATCCACAGAGATCAGGGCTGAAAGAAATCGTAAAGAGGCTCACCAAGACGGATTCCGACCTGGCGCTGCAGGCCAAGGCGCTGGATCTGGAGGCGCCTGCCCTGCAAGTCGTGAGTTCGGCGCAGAATCTCGAACGCACCCTGATGACTTTCCGCAGCGAACAAATCGATCTGGGAGAGGAAATGAGCATTGGAGCGGCCGGCCATGGCCAGGACAACGCTTTCAACCTTCCTCCGGTGAAGAGCTCGATCACCTTCGCGAATCAGCCTATTGCGATCACCACCTCGGGCGTGATTTCCAAAGGTGTGGCAGAAGGCGGGCAAAACACATTCAAACTTGAGCTGACCTCAGACCTGTCGGACCTGCAACTGAACATTACGGACGTCCTGCGAGCCCAGCTCGACCGAGACGCCCGTTGCGGAGACCGGATCGAGATTCAGAACGCGACCCTCACGCCGCTGCCTCCGGCAAGTCTGGTGACGGCACAATTGCATTTTGAGCGCTGGGCCTGCGGAACAGTGTTGGGCAGAGAAACGACCAATGAAATGGTGGAAGGCAACGGCACCCTCGAGGTGAAGCTGACCCCGGCAATCGGAGAAGACGGAACGTTGCGGCTGGTTCCGGAGATGGAGCGCGTTGATGTCCAGGGATTGGTCGGTGATTTGCTGCGCTCGGGTTCTCTGCACGATGCCTTGCCCGACAAAATCGCTGATTCGATTCTTTCCGCCGTGCGCCAGGGTGAAGATTTCAAAACCACGCTTCCTGCCGCGGCGCAGGGCTCGGCCACACTCCGGCATGTGGAGTTCCAGGGAACCGGGTCGGGCAGGTTAACGGTCGCGCTGGAGGGAGAAATCCGTGTCTCCGACGATAAAGTAGCGAGCTTGACCAGCGAATTGAAGGGACAGTCACCGTCACCGCAAACCACGTCACCGCAAACCACGCCACCGGAGACCACGCAAACGACTGTGCCGCGCTAGACCACGGTCTGAGGAACTGCGCTCTGGTAACCTTACTTCCTGGCAGCCTTCATCTTGCGAAAACTCCTATTCATTATTGTTCTGGTCCCGGTCCTGGGCGGGCTGGCGTGGTGGTATTTCCGCGAGCAGGTTTTGCCTAACTACGGACCGGCTTATCGCGAATACGCCTACGTCAGCAACGGCAAGAGCAACACAGTCAGCGTGATCGACCTGCGGACGTTTGAATTAGCAAGGACGATCGCAGTTGGCCTGGGGCCGACCGGCATTGCAGCCAATGGCAAGAAGAATGAAATCTACACGGTCAATTCGGGGTCGAACAACGTCAGCGTGATCGATGCCGAGAAGAACGCCGTGGTGGCCACGATCGGAGTGCACGGCAGGCCCTACTTCATCGACGTTTCCGAAGACGGCAAGCGCGCTTATGTCGCGAACTCAGGGTCGGCCAACGTGTCGGTCATCGACCTGGAGAAGCGGCTCGTCATCGGCACTCTGCGTGTAGGCACTGCCCCAGGACTGGCGCGGGTTTCGCCCGACGGCGCGACCGTAGTGGTGTCGAACCGGGGTGACAACACTGTCTCGGTGATTGACGCAAAGTTGCTGCGGGTGCGGGCAACCCTGCCGGTGTGCCACCAACCGGAGGACATCGCCATCCTCCCGGATTCGAGCAAAGCATTTGTGGCATGTTCGGGTTCGTCGCAGGTAGCGTCGATAGCGTTAGAGAACGGCAAGAAAGGCGGCGAAGCGACGAGTGACCGCGTGCTCGCGCTGCTGGATGTGGGCCGGACACCAGTAAGTCTCGCATTGAAGCCGGACGGCGGCGAACTGATCGTTTGCGATTTTGATTCCGACAGCATTTCGATCATTGAGACTGGGAACGATGAAGTGGGCAGCAGTGCGCTAGTAGGGCAGCATCCCACGCGGGCGGTCGTGACCAATGACAACTCCAGGCTATACGCGAGCAACTTCGGCTCCGACAATGTGGCGGTCTATGACATTGACATCGGAAAGCGGATCACCACGGTGGCCGTGGGCAGCCGCCCCGACGGTCTCGCGCTGTCGCCAGATCAAAGGTATCTTCTAGTGCTGGACACACAAGCGGGCGACGTGACGGTCATTCAAAAGCGCACCCCACGAAAGCTGGAGCCTACCGAGTATTCCCTTCTAACCATGATTCCGGTAGGGGTGCAGCCGAATGGCATTGTGGTGAAGGCGTTCATGGCAAGCACACCGGTAAGAAAATAAGTCGCAAACTTGATGTAGGGGAAGCAGACCTCTCAGGACCTGGGGGCGCCTCGGCACGAAAGCGACACTCAGACTCCGGCGGGCACGACTGCGCCAACTACGTCTAGACTGCGGCGGGCCTAGCGCAGAATTTATCGAGAGCTGCTTTCAGTTCGACGGCAATGGCTGACGCTTCACGGGATTCGATATCGCGGCGGGGCATCATGTAGACGAGTTTCCCGTCGCAAAGAATGGCGATGGAGGGTGAGGACGGTGGTTGTCCCGTGAAATAGCTGCGCGCGCGTTCCGTGGCTTCGAGATCCTGGCCTGCGAATACCGTAAAGGCTTTGTCGGGATGCGTGGCCTTCTCCAGAGCCATGCGGACCGCGGGACGCATGCGGCCGGCGGCGCATCCGCAAATGGAGTTCACCACCACCAGGGCTGTTCCCGCCTGCGCCTTCAATGCGCTGTCGACGGCTTCGGGAGTGCGCAGTTCTTCGATACCCAGGCGAGTCAGCTCTTCGCGCATGGGGATAACCATAATTTCCGGATACATGGGCAGGTGCTCCTTGAGTCCTTGATGAATTGTCAGCATCTTGATTCTAACTCAGAAGGTCGGCGCCGGAAATGTAACGGAAATATGATGCAACGATGCCAACCATTGCATGGGTCCCCAGCAACAAATTGAAACACGCCGTGTTCATAGATTAAAGTTGACGACACCAGGAGGACCACTAACCAATGGATAGCAAGTCGCGCATTCTCAGTACCTGTTTGCTGGCCGCCGCTCTGGCGTCTTCCGTATTGGGCACGGCCTGCGAGCATCATTACTACCGGGTCTATGACCCCTACTACAGCGACTACCACGTCTGGAATGGCGGCGAGGTCGTTTTCTACCAGCAGTGGGCCCGCGAGCACCACTACGATGAACATGCCGACTTCCGCAAACTACCGCCCGAAAGACAGAAAGAATACTGGGACTGGCGGCATAGCCACGGGGACCACGACCACCACTAGATAGCCGCGCAGCTTCACTGAAGCCCTTTGTGTTCTAATGCTGCCTTCTGGTTCCCCGGGAGGCAGCATGTTCAAACTGCTACATTCTCTCTTCATCGCAATTCTCATTACTTCCACCGTTTCGCTCTGCGCCCAGGTTACGCCGCCTGCCGATCTGGATGCCTACGTCGCCAACTCCATGAAGACGTTCGATGTGCCGGGAATAGCCGTAGCCATCGTGAAGGATGGCAAGGTCGTGGTGGCGAAAGGTTACGGCGTGCGCAAGCTGGGCGACCCCGCGCCGGTCGACGAGCGCACCATGTTTGGCATCGGGTCGAACACCAAGGCGTTTACCACAGCCGCTCTCGCTGGACTCGTGGATGCAGGCAAGCTCTCCTGGGACGACCCGGTTTACCAGCGTCTCGCAGGCTTCGTGATGTACGACCCGTACGTTTCTCACGAGATGACCATCCGCGACCTGCTTACCCACCGCAGCGGCATGGGACTGGGCGAGGGCGATCTGCTGTTCTGGCCGCATTCCACTTACACGCGCGAGGAAATCATTTATAAGCTGCGCTTCATGAAGCCGGCCTCGAGCTTCCGCAGCCACTATGCTTACGACAATCTGCTCTACATGACAGCGGGGCAGATCATTCCGGCCGTGACCGGAATTTCCTGGGATGACTACATTCTCCAGCGCATATTCGCGCCATTGGGGATGAACGACTCCAACGTCAGCAATGCCGGTTTCAAACCCGGCGATGACTATGCCTTTCCGCACTCCCGTATCGATGGCAAGCTGCAGGTCATCCACTTTGAAGTGCTCGACAATGCGGGGCCGGCAGGCGCGATCAATTCCTGCGCGGCCGACATGGCGAAATGGGTGCAGTTGCAGCTCAACCATGGAAAATTCCTCGACCGCGAGGGGCGACTCTTCAGCGAGCAACAATCGAAAGAAATGTGGTCGCCGCAAACTATTCTGCCGATCGGGAACTACGCGCCGCCCCTGGCGGCTCTGAAACCAACTTTCGCCGATTATGCTTTGGGCTGGGGGCTGCGTAACTATCACGGCCGCAAACTGGTCGGCCACACCGGTGGCGTGGCGGGATTCGTTTCCCGTGTGATGCTCGTCCCCGAGGAAAATCTTGGTGTTGTCGTGTTGACCAATGCAGAAGAGGGCGGCGCGTTCGATTCCATCCTTTATCACGTACTGGATCACTATTTCGGCTTGCCGCCTACCGACTGGATTGCCGCTTTCAAGACCGTGAAAGACATCGACGAAAAAGATGCTGCCGAGGCCATGAAACAGGCGGAAGGCGCTCGCGCGGCCGAATCCAAGCCTTCCCTTCCGTTAGAAAAGTATGCCGGCACTTACAACGACGCCTGGTATGGTCCGATCACGATCCGCCAGGAAAATGGCGGCCTGGTCATCACCTTCGACCACACGCCGTCGATGATTGGCGACCTGCAACACTGGCAGTACGAAACTTTCAAGGCGCACTGGCGCGACCGCACCATCGAAGACGCCTTCGTTACTTTCTCGCTGAAGCCGGAGGGCAGCATCGACAGCGCGCGCATGGCGGCCGTTTCTCCACTGGCAGATTTCAGTTTTGACTATCAGGATTTGTTGTTGAAGCCGATAGAGAAGAAGTAACAAGTTGCCTCGCGGCCGAGAGCGCGATCGCTCTGGCACTCACCGCAGAAATACGTGCGCCGCATCCTCTACGCGAATGGTCGATTTCCGCCGGGTTCCGTTCGCCACGTTGTAGGCAACCAGCAGATGTCCCTCGACAATGAGAATCTCCTTGTCGCTGATCCAGCCCACCAGCGTGGCGTGCGCCAGAAATGCGACGCGCCGGGGAGAATCCTCTGCGCTCTTCACTTCGACAGCAGGCAAATCCAGTAATGCCTTGCGAATGCGCAGTGATTCTTCCGGACTGGCTTGTCCCTGCTCGGCCAGCTGGATCGGTGTGTTGGGCTTCGCCGTGGCGACAATCGTCAACGCCACGGAGCCGAGGTCAGGCGACAGTTTGCCGGTATCGGTGTAAAAGCTCACATCGTAGTCCGGATTGTTGTATGCGGCCTGTTCATCGAACACCGTCAATGTCTTGCCGCGGACGTGCAGCAGAGTCTGATCGTCGCTTTGATTTTCCCAGCCGCAACAAGCCGTGTCAGGAATCGCTTCCAGAATCGTGTCGGCACTCGCGGCGTCGAGCACGCGCCGCAGCGGTGGATTGATCGACGTCGCCGTCCACGTGCCAGCGCTTGCCTCATAAACGGATGTCGCCTGATAGACAGGTTGACTTTTTCCGGAGACGAACTGCGTCAGCAGAACAAACTTTTCCACTCCGTCATCGGGGACCCAGACCTCTCCGTAAGGGCAGGTTTCCTCGCAACCGCCGGTCGGGCAGGAACATTCGGACAGTGGCACCGAGATCACGTCCTGCCGGCCGGCACCAGCGAGGTCCGTTTGCCAGCCTAGCCAGGTTGTCTTGGTGGAAAGATCCACGCCGTCGCGCTCCAAGCGCCGCGCCTGGTTCGAAAACCAGTATAGATGCGTTCCATCCGCCGCGAGATATGGCACCGGCGCCGACTCGGTGATGGCCAGGTTTGATCCCGTTGGGGCCGTGGTTCGAGCGACCTCGCGCGCAAGAATGGTAGCGGCGTGGCCATCCCAGAACCAAATTTTCCGCTCGGCTGCCAGATCGCCCTCCGCTAGCGGCAGGGAAACCGGCGTAGCGAACAGCATCTGCCCAAGATGATTAGTCGAAAAAGTCCGCGGCGACGAAACCGCTCCCGGCGGAACCTTCACCGCTTGCTTGGCGGCAAACGTGGCTGGGTCGTACTCGGCCGCCTCACCCGGCGCGCGCAGCACCCATAAACGCTTGCTCTGTGCGCCCGTCGAAGAGGCGAACAAGACGACAACCCAGAGTGTTGGGATCAGTTTTCGCATTTTAAAGTCACAGTCGCATGGCGCCAGGAACTCCTGCACGATTGTAAATCGTGGACTCGCTGGCTCCGCGCCTCTTGCGTACAATGGATATTGAAATCATGAGCACACATCCCGAGAACCCAATGACGCCGGCAGGGAGCCCAAATCCTGCTGTTCGTCCGCAATCCCCTTCCGCCGAGATTCCTGCGGTACCGCTGACTACAGAAGGTTACTGCGTACTGCATCAGATGATGCGTTTCCGCTGGACGGCCTGGCGAGAACACGCTGAAGGAGCACGTTCGGCGATCGCGCACGAAGCGGCCTCAGTGCTGGGCGAAATGGAGCGAAATTCTGACGGGCAATCCGCCTTGTTCTCTTTGATCGGACACAAGGGCGACCTGATGCTGGTGCATTTCCGGAAGTCGTTTGCCGAACTGAACCAGGCGGAACTCAAGCTGGCGGGCCTGCGTCTAAGCGATTTCCTCGAACCCACATCTTCTTATCTTTCCATCATCGAGCTCGGACTCTACGATTCCACGCTCAAGATTTATAAGGAACTGATCGAACAGGGCATTCAACCGCATTCTGATCAGTGGAAGGCCGAGATCGAATGCAAACTCGGCCGGCATCGGGAAGCGATGCATCCGCGCCTATTTCCTGAGATCCCGCCGAGCCGCTATCTCTGCTTTTATCCGATGAACCGGTTGCGTGGCGAAGACAAGAATTGGTATACCCTGCCCATCGAAGAGCGCGCCCGCCAGATGAATGAACATGGCCTTGTAGGCCGCCGCTATGCCGGTGAGGTGAAACAGATCATCACTGGCTCAATTGGCTTTGACGATTGGGAGTGGGGTGTCGACCTGTTCGCCGACGACCCGCTGGTGTTCAAAAAACTGATCTACGAAATGCGCTTCGACCACGTCAGCGCCGTCTATGCCCTGTTCGGCCAGTTCTACGTGGGCGTGCGCTGCCCCGCAGTGGCATTGGAGAAGTTGCTGAGCGGCGAATTGCCGAAGTAACAAATCACACGCACCACGGAGACACGGAGGCACAGAGAAAAGCAACCCTCTAAGGAAGGTTTTCTCCGTGACTCCGTGTCTCCGTGGTGTTTGAATTCATATCTGGAGCTCTCATGGCAACCCTCGGACTCATCGAATACAAAGACGCCAGCCCGGAAGTACGCGCCGTCTACGACGACATCATGGCCACGCGCAAGACCGACTGGATCAACAATTTCTGGAAGGCGATCGCGCACGATCCTGCGACACTAAAGCGCACCTGGGAAGACATCAAGCAGATCATGGCTCCGGGCGCGCTCGATCCGCTGACGAAAGAAATGATTTACGTCGCGGTGAGTGTGACCAACCAGTGCGGCTACTGCATCGCGTCGCACACCGTCTCGGCCCGAAAGAAAGGTATGACCGACGCCATGTTCAATGACTTGATGTCGGTCGTCGGCATGGCGAATGAAACCAACAAAATGGTTATGGGATATCAGGTGGAAATAGACGAGCAGTTCAAGAGCGGTCGTTAGCGGTTAGTCGTCGGCGCGTCAACGCACACATCGCGAACCGCATTGCGGCAGATCCGGTCAGCGTCGAAACTTGTATTCGTGCACCTTCATAACCACCTTCCGCCCGCGGAAGCGCACGCCTTCTGCTTCCAGACGTAGCCGCTGCTCGATCGCCAAATCCCCGCGCAACTTGATCTCTCCCCCTGCGCCTAACACCCGCTGCCAAGGCAATCCGAACCCTCGATGCAGCACTCGCGCCACGAGCCGGGCCGCACCCGGCAGTCTTGCCGCGCGCGCCACCGCGCCATACGTGGACACCTTACCCTTGGGAATGCGCCGAATGGCGGCCTCGATGCGCATCCGCATCTTCGAGGACTGGTCCGGAGACGATTCCTCCGACCGTCTTTTTCCCACACGCTTCCGCGACACCTTGCTTCGTTGCTTCACAACGCAATCCATCCCAGGCGAATCAGCCACAGCGTTCCCACTGAGACCAGAAGCCATAATATGATTCCCTGCAGCAACGCACGATACCCCACCTGCTTGATGGTCGCCAATGAAATGCCACTGCCGATCAAGAACAAGGTAGCAGTCAGTCCGATCTTCGCGAGCTTCACCGCAAGACCGTAGACATGGGTACCATCCGGCAGATAGGTATTGCACACCGCAGCCAGGCAGAACAGGCCGATGAACCAGGGCCACTGAATCTTTGCCTTGGCACCGCGCACCACCGCGGTTCCAATCGAGAGAGGAACAATCCACAAAGCGCGCGCCAGCTTGACCGTGGTTGCAATGGCCAAAGCCTCGGCTCCGTACTTCGCGGCCGCGCCCACCACAGAACTTGTGTCATGAATGGCGAGCGCCGCCCACAGTCCAAACTGTGATTGCGTCAACTTGAGCGCTGCGCCGATGGCGGGGAAAATCAGCAATGCCACGGAATTCAGGACGAACACAGTTCCCAGCGCAACAGCCATCTCTTCGTCGCTGGCATTGGTGATGGGCCCGACGGCGGCGATGGCGCTGCCGCCGCAGATTGCTGTACCCGTGGAAATAAGAAACGCCGGCACGCGCCGGACACCCAGCAAAGCGCCCAACCCCATGCCGGCAAGCAACGCGAAGCTGATGCCCAGCATGGTGTAGACGAAACCGCTCCGCCCCGCCTGCACAACCTGATGCAGGTTCATTCCGAAGCCCAGCCCCACCACACAAGCCTGCAGCAGGTATTTGGAGACCTTCTTGGCTTCATTGCCGTAGGGATGAGGCAGTGCCAGTCCGAACGCCAGTCCCATCGCCAGCGCCACCGGTGGAGACACGAATCCGCTAGCACTCACCAACAAGCAGAGAATGAAGATGATGCGAGGCAGCATTCAGGAAAAAGCCCGCCACGGTTGCGGCGTTCCGTCGCCACCGATCATACGCCGGCGACCTCCTTCGCAATGCACGGTCCGGGTTAAGCCGCCTTGCGGAAGGAATCGATGGCTTCCGCCTCAGAGTTGTAAACGTCGAAAACCGTGAGCAGCTTGGTGACCTGCAGCAAGTCGCCCACGCGCTTGGTCAGGTTGGTCAGTTTAATCGTGCCACCGGCGTTTTGCGCGGTGGTTCGCAGGGCCACTAGCGTCCCCAGTCCGCCAGAGTCGATGTAGTTCACCTCGCCCAGATTGAGCACGATCTGATTGTTCTCCGACACAGCTTTCTTGACCGTATCCCGCAGCAGCGAAGACTCTTCTCCAAACACCATCCGGCCACTGCAATCTACCACCAGAACTCCATCCTTCGTTCGCGTCGTCAGCTTCAGTTGCATGACACTCCTTTGCCGCAGCCCACGCCAAATTCCGTTGGGACCACTCCGCTCCCGCACCAAGTTGACGAACTAGCCTATCGCTTGGGCCGCAGTTTTAGCAAGCGTTCCGAGGCCGCAGCGGAGACCTATTTCGTTTTTGCCACCCATTCGTGGATGCGCGTATCCAGCACGTCCAAGGGGAGAGCGCCACCATCGAGCAGTTCATCGTGGAAGCTGCGAATGTCGAACTTCTCGCCCAGCTGATCCTTGGCGTATTGCCGGAGCTTTAGAATTTCCAACTGACCAAGTTTGTAAGCGAGAGCCTGTCCGGGCCAGGCGATGTAGCGGTCCACCTCACTTTGGACATTGGGCTCATCCATCGCGGTATAGCGATGAAAGTAGGCCACCATCTGATCGCGCGACCAATGCTTCTGGTGCACGCCGGTATCGATGACCAGGCGGATGGCCCTCCACATTTCATTTTCCAGCCGCCCATAGTCGCTGTATGGGTCCTGATAACGGCCCACCTCTTTGCCCAGCCGCTCCGAGTAGAGCGCCCAGCCCTCGACAAACGCCGTGTAATCCTCATATTTCCGAAACTGAGGCTGATTCGGTAGTTCCTGCGCGAGTGAAAGTTGCAAGTGATGCCCGGGAATACCTTCGTGGTAGGCGATCGCCTCAACATTCAACATCAGGCGGTGCTCGGGATCCCACTCATTCACGTTGATGTGGCCGGGGCGCGAGCCGTCGGCGGCGCCGTCGGTATAGTCGGCCGGAACGGCATTCTTGGAGCGCGAAGCTTCCATCGGAATAACGGCAAGCTTGGCCTTGGGCAGGCGGCCGAAAAGCTTAGGCAGTTCCGGCTCCATCTGGTGCACGTAGCTCGCATACAAGTCGAGCACCTGCTGGCCGGACGTGCCATAGAAGCGGCGTTCATTCTTGATGTGGTCGTTGAGGCTGGCCAGATCTCTGAATCCAAGCTTGTGGGCGAGCGCAAGCATCTCGGCTTCGGTCTCGTCGACTTGCTTGAGCCCGATCTCGTGGATCTCCTCCGGTGTCAGGTCTGTGGTGGTCATGTGGCGAATTTCATGGCGATACCGCGCCTCTCCGTCGGGAAGCGACCAGATGCCGGGTTCGATGCGTCCCTTGGGAACATACTCATCGCGGACAAACGCGGTGAAGCGGCCATAAGCAGGTAAAACGGAACCTTTAATGGCGGCCAGGCCGGCCTCGCGCAGCCGCTTCTGATCGGATTCCGGAATGCTCTTGGGAAAATTGAAAAAGGGCTGCGCGAAGGGAGACTTCTCCGGCTCCTGGGACGCGACCGAGTCGCACTGCTCGACCACTTTCTCCAGCAGAAAGCGGGGCGGCATCAATTTGTCGTTCATGCCTTTGCGCATCTGGATGACGGTCTGATCCAGCAGACGCGGCATTTGCTGGAGCCGGGAAATATAGTCTTCATAGTCTTTAACGGACTCGAAAGAGAGCACGGTGACGAGGTCGGGCAATTCAATCTGGACTCCATTCTGCTGGCTCACCGGCATTTCCCAGGGCTTGAAACCATCGCCCTCTACCAGCATCTGAAGATCACGAACCATCAAGACTTTGTTGAGCGCCTCCTGCTCGGGAAATCCCGAAGTGTCGATGGCTTCGAAACGAGCCAGGAATTTCTGGTTCTCCTGCACATCTTTGTCGATGGCTTCCTGAGAAAAGTCGTCGAGTTTGTCGTTCCAGCGCTTGTCTCCCAGGAAAGAAGCGAAGAGCGGGCTCGTGCGCAGCTTATATTCCCACTGCTCGGCCAGAAGATCGTTAAGTGCCTTGCGTCGTGATTCGACGGATTGTGATTGCTGCGCGGTCGAGAACGAACAAAGCACACCGAGGGACAAAGCGACGCATGTATGAAGATTGAGAAGACGCATCTGGGCTCCTTGAAACGAACGACCTTTCAATGGGTAACGCCCTAAACAAAAGGAACATCCTGCAACTTCGTTTTGACGCACAAGCCTATCGCTTGCGCGTCGGTTTTAGCAAACGGCGAGGCTATACCGGACTTGTTGAGCTATTTCGACGGTATAACCGGAAGCACGAGCGCGGAAGGATGTTGTGCGTCGTGGAGCACTGTGTTGGTGGCTGGGACGGAGGTGCGCGCGAATTTGATTTCTTCGCCGGTATTAAGATTGCGATCGAAACGAGGGAAGTTGCTGCTGGAAACTTCCAAACGCAGGGAGTGGCCGTGAAGAAAAACGTTGCTCGTGGCCCAGAGATCGATTGAGATTTCGTAGATCTGCTCGGGGTTTATCAGAGCGGCGTGCTCGGGGGAAGCACGGTAGCGCATGCGAAGGATGCCCTCAGTGAGATCCTGCGCGAAGCCGTCAGGCGCGACGTCCACGAGCTTGGCGGTGAAGTCCGTATCCACAGCCGAGGACTTGACGAACAGAGTAGCGGTAATGGGGCCAGTAACTTCCATGTCGCGAGTGAGCGGACCAGTGGAATAAATCAGCACGTCGTCCCGATTTTCTACCGATCGCTGATCGCGCGGGCCGGGTTCCATGTGTTCGGCATCGCAGCACAGCGGCCCTCCCACCGTGGGGACGGGATTGGCAGGATTGTAGACATAGGCGTCGGAGGGTTCGGACTTGGGCGCGGCAGTCGAGAGAGAGCCGTCTCCACGGAGTGACTGTGCTTTGCCGGCGGAATGCAGGAAAAACTTCGTGGGCTGGGCTTGGGGCGGCGGCCAATCGTCTTCCTGGCGGTATTCGTTGGCGCCCATCACGAACAGTTTAACGGGCTTGTCCGTAGCAAATTGGTTCCGGATACCCTTAAAGAGGAAGTCATACCAGTCGAGGATGACGTCGGTGTAACCGTTTTCGATGGCGTGGGGGCCGAAGTCGACGTCGCCGATGCGGCGGCCGAACCCTGAGTGGCCGCCGATTTCGATAAGCAGATGCTGCTGGGTCCGCGCTGCCTCGGTGGATCCGTGGGCCTTCGCACCCATGTAATTGCGCAACGTGCCGCCGTTGAAAATGTCATACCAGGCGCCGACCTGGAGCATGGGGACGCTGATGTTTGAAAAATGTTCCTCGATGGACCACTGCTTCCAGTAATCGTCGTAGTCCGGGTGCGCCAGCCAGTCGAGGTAATAGGGCGCGAGAGTAGCCGTGAGCTGTGCGTCAATGGGTAACTGCCCAAAATTGAAGACGGGATAGTTGGCCAGAGGAAGGGTGGGCACGCCGACCCGGGCATCTGTATTTTCCTGGATCAGGCGTTGGAGCGTGTTTTGCGCGATCTGCGAGGTCCAATTCTGGTCGAACCATTGCTCGAACGCGCCCCCCTGATAGGTCCAGCCGTCGTGGTAATTGCTCGCCGTCATGTTAGGTGCGATCGCCGCGAGATGCGGGGGATGGGCAATGGCGGCCAGCATCTGCGTCGCGCCCACATAAGAAGCGCCCATCATGCCGACTTTGCCATCGGAATAGGGAAGAGCGGCAGCCCATTCAACGGTATCGAAGCCGTCGGCTTGCTCATGCTTGAACGGATACCATTCTCCTTCAGAAGTGTAGCGGCCGCGGACGTCCTGAATGATAACGACGTAGCCGCGTGGCACCATCTTCGAGACGGGTGAGACAGCCCAGCCGGCGCTTTTGTCATACGGAGTACGCATGAGAATGACGGGAAATGCGCCTGACGAATCGGGGCGATAAATGTCGGAATAAAGGGTGACTCCATCGCGCATCTTCACCGGGACATCGTGCTGAATCACGATGTGGGCCAGGGTGGGGGGCGGCGCGGTTTGCGCGCAGAGAGGCTGCAGTGCGCTGAGGAAGACCATTGCGAGCGCGAAACAGAATCGCAACACCGAGAGCACAACCGGATGATCACATCTCATGCGCCAAACCTCCCGCCGCGTTGCGGCTGGAAAAGAACGCCGCATACGACCGGCGCAATTATTTTTCATTTCGCGCAGGGATGCAAGCAGCAAGATACCGGGGGCCAGGTGGAAAGTTCTGCCACCCAATCCCGGCGACGCATCACGTATAATCATGTTTTCCGGCTCATGAGCTATACCGTCCTGGCGCGCAAATATCGGCCGCAGAAATTCTCCGAGGTCATCGGACAAGAGCACGTCACCCGCACCCTGCAAAACGCCCTCGAACAAGGGCGCACCGCGCATGGCTACATTTTCAGCGGCCATCGCGGCATTGGAAAGACAACAGTGGCGCGGATCCTGGCTGCCGCGCTGAATTGCCGCTCCTCTGACCGACCGGTGGCCGAACCCTGCGGCATCTGCGAATCCTGCACCGAGATTCGCGCCGGGAACGCCGTCGACGTCATCGAAATCGACGCTGCCACCAACCGCGGCATCGACGAAATCCGCGAACTGCGCGAGGCCGCGCGCTACAAGCCGGCGCGCGACCGCTTCAAGATTTACATTCTCGACGAAGCGCACCAGATTACTGACGCCGCCTTCAATGCCTTGCTGAAGACGCTGGAAGAGCCGCCGGATCACATTGTCTTCATGCTGGCGACCACGCAGCCGGAGGATATCCCGCAGACCATCCGCTCGCGCTGCCAGCACTTCAGTTTCCGCGCCGTCAAGTTCGACGACATTGTCGGCCAGTTGCGCGATCTGGTCGGCCGCGAAAAAATTGAAGCTGACGACGATGCTCTCGCCCTGCTGGCCGAGGCCGGTGATGGCTCCATGCGCGACGCTCTGTCGATTCTCGACCAGGCGATTGCATCCTCGAGCGGGAAGCTCACCTCCGATTCCGTGCGCAACCTGGTCGGTGCCGCGCCGGCGCACGTTCTCGAACAAGTAATGCAGGCAGTCGCTCGCGGCGCGAGTGAAGATGTGTTGCGGCAGGTCGACCACCTCATCAGCGAAGGCCACAGCCCCACGCATTTCGCGCGCCAGATGGTCCGCTTCCTGCGGAATGCGACCGTGGCCAAGATCGCGAGCAAGGACTCTTCCCTGCTGCAGATATCGAGTGAAGAACGCGAACGTGTCGAGCGCGTCGCGGAGTTGTTCGGCGAAGAAGATCTCACGCGCCATTTCCAGATCATGCTGCGAACTCACGGCGAACTCGGATACAAACAGGAGCAACGCTTCCACCTGGAACTCGGCCTGCTCAAGATGGCGCACGCACAACGCCTGCTGCCGATGGAGCAACTGCTCAGCGACGTAGCCGCTTCTGCGAGCCCTACGGGTGGAGCAAGCGCGCCCAAAACGCCCGCACGGCCTTCGATCGTTCCTTCGGCTTCGGGTTTGGGTGGCGCAGCTGAGAGTCGACGTGCGGAAGCGGTCGCGCCGGCCCGTCCTGATCATGTTTCGCCATTCGCTGCCGATTCTGCGCGCAAGGGTAGTCCCCGGCAGGAGTCTGCTTCCGAGTCTGCCTCTGGCAATGGTCCGCGCATCGTCGCGAGTGGAGGCACGCCGGCGCGAGTGGTCATGGGATCAGCCGCGCCTGCGGATCTCAGCGAAGGCGCGCCCGAACTGCAGCTCAGTTCACGTCCCGAGCCTCAGCGCGAGCAGGAGTTGCGATCGCAAGCTGAACCGCAAGTGCAGGCGCCGCAGCGAATTTCGCAGGCTGCGAGGCTGCAAAGCGCCGTGCTGCAAGCGCTCACGGATGGCAATCAGCGCATTTTGGTCTCGATGCTCGAAGCAGGCGAATGGGCCGTCGAAGGAAACGAAGTGGTTATCAAAGTATCAGAGTCGCAGACGGTGGTCGACATGTCGCTCGGCGCCGATGCCCGGCGGCTGGCGATTGCTTCTGCCAGCGGCGTCCTGGGGCGAGCCGTCAAGCTGAGGATTGTCCCCGGCGCAGCTGTGGCGGCGACCGAAGGAAAACGAAATGGCGCTGCCTCGGGATCGAACGGGGCGAACCTGGTAGCTGGAGGCCGGAGCCGCGCCGAGCAAGATGCCGTCGTCCGCCGGCTGCAAGAGAAGTTCGGCGCCGAGATTCGCACGGTCATTGATTACAAGGAGAAGCGGTAAGAATCAAGGTTTCAGAGTTTCAAAGGTTCAAGGTTTCGAAACCTTGAACCTTTGAAACCTTGAAACATGAGGTTCTAGAGGTTTTATGGGCGGATTCAATCTGCAAGAACTGATGTCAAAAGCCAAGGCGCAGTACGACACCCTGCAGCAGAAGATGCAGGAGACCGTGGTTGAGGCCTCGTCGGGCGGAGGCACGGTCACGGCCAAGATGGACGGCCGCAAGCAACTGCTCAGCCTGCATATCGATCCTGAAGCGGTGAAGTCGGGCGATGTCGAAATGCTGCAGGACTTGGTCCTGGCCGCGGTCAACGAAGCGGCGCGCAAAGTGGATGGGGCGATGCAGTCGACGGTCGGCGGCATGTTGGGCGGGCTCGGCGTCAGCGGACTCTAATATCATTTCCCTTTATGTCGAAATTTGCTGAGCCGATGTCGCGGCTGATTGACGAGCTGAAGAAACTGCCGGGCGTGGGCTCGAAGAGCGCGCAGCGGCTGGCGTTCTACATTTTGCGCGCGAGCGACGAGGATGCCGAAGCGCTGGCTGCAGCGGTGCGCGACGTTAAAGCCAGCCTGCGGCTATGTTCGGTTTGCAACAACATCACTGACGTCGATCCTTGCGTCTACTGCACCAGCGCGACCCGCAACCAGCGGCTGGTTTGCGTGGTCGAGGAGCCAACCAACATTGCCGCCATCGAAAAAACCAAGCACTTCAACGGCGTGTTTCATGTGCTGCACGGCGCAATTTCTCCTCTGCACGGCATCGGGCCCGAGCAGTTGCGCATCGCCAATCTCGTCAGCCGCGTCGATGCGGGCAATGTGGATGAAGTGATCGTCGCCACCAATCCCACGGTGGAGGGCGAAGCCACCGCCACTTATCTCTCCCAGCAACTCAAGCGCGCGGGCGTGAAGGTCACGCGCATCGCCATGGGCATTCCAGTCGGCAGTGACATCGAGTACACGGATGAGATTACTATGCTTAAAGCTATGGAAGGGCGGCGGGAGTTGTAGGCTCTCGCCTTCCGGATACTAGCCCCCAGCCTATTCGAGCTTGGGATTCTGCGCGCCTATGCTACAAGATCAGGTCCGGTTCCAGGAAGGCGTTCAGCTCTTCTTCCGCGGACGCCAGTCCTTCGGGAAGGGAGCCGCGGTTGTATTCCGCCATGCGGTTTTTCCACTTGAGGAAGTCGGTAATGCTCTGTGGTTCAACGCGGACTTCGACGCGGCGCAGGCTGGCCAGCAGCAGATTCATTTCGTAACGGAAGCCGTTGGCGCTGCGGAGATTCTTGGCGGAGGCATGCGCGGTTTCGATTTTATTGTGGCGGCATTCGAGCAGTCCCCAGCCTGCGGGAAGTTCTTCGCGGCGTACTAATCCGGCGGGAACCAGATAGAAGCGCTCGCAGCCTACGCCCTGCTCCGGCTCGAGGCGGAAGGGCTTGGCGCTGTCGGCCAGGAAATCAGAGCGCGTTACCTTGCATTCGACGAGCACGGAGTGACAGGCACGCTTCCACCCGATGGCGTCGGGCATTTCTCCGCTGACGCAGGCCTGCTCGGAGAGCACTACGCCGCAGCGGTATTGACGCAGCCAGTGAACGGCTTTTTCTACGAGTTGAGCGTGAGTCATTTGATCTGGGCTTCGGCTTTCGGGCTTCGGCTTCTCGCTGAAAGGACAACAGCAGTTTTAGCTTGAGAAGGGCTGGAAGCGGAAGTGGCTGGATAGCTACTGGTGCATTTGCCTGTGGAAATCCCCTGGAAAATATCTACGAATCCTGACCTTGAGGGTGCACGAGTAGGCAGATTCCCACGGACTCGATCGGTTCTGGGAGGGTACCCCCTCCCCACCCCATTTGCGAATCGCCAGTCAACATGCGGGTGGGAGCGATGTTGATTGCGCAATTGGCGAATTTGATCTTTGTTTCCAATAGCTTGCGGGTAAAATCTTGACAACACAGCACTTAACTTGGCAGGCGGAGGCCGATCTTACTGCTTCCGCCTCGCCTATCATCTGCCTTTCTGGGATGGGGCACAAGGTCAGATGTCACAGGGTGGGCCTCTGAATTAAGATGGCGGTGACGTGACTAAGTTGGTCATGTTTGCTACAATTGATGCATGCGAACGGTGAACATAGGCGAGTTGAAGGCGCGACTCAGCGCTCACATCCGACTGGTACGGGATGGGGAAGAAGTGCTGGTGTGCGACCGGAACAAGCCAGTGGCTCGGATTGTTCCCTGCTCCGTCGACGACCAGTCTGAGCGGGAGCGGCGACTGATCGCCCGCGGCGTTATGACGCCGCCCTTGAAGAAACAACGGTCGCGTTTACCACCTCCTGCGGGAAACGTATCCGATGAGGTCATGGAGAGGATATGGCGCGAAGAGCGGGACCGCTAGCTCGGCCTTCCGCCTTCTGGGATGCGAGCGCGCTGGTTCCACTCTGTGTCGTTCAAGGCACCACGCCCGCCGTTGTCAGGTTGTATAAGAGCTACCCAGCAATCGTCTGGTGGGCGACTCCAATTGAGATTGCCAGCGCTCTGGCGCGGTTGGTGCGGACCGGGGAGATCGGCTCCACCGACTGCGCAAAGGCCCGCCAGGTCGCTTCGAGGTTGGCTGAAGAGTGGTCTATTATCCAGCCCTCGAACGCGCTGCGTGCTCGTGCCCTGCAACTCATCGAGCGTTACGATTTGAAGGCTGCAGATTCGATGCAGCTGGCCGCAGCCCTGGACTGGTGCGAAGACTCTGCCAATGGTGAGATCTTTTTGACCGCCGATCAAAAGTTGCGCGAGGCGGCGGTGCTCAGCGGGTTTGACGGGAGGATAATTTAGGAGTCAGACCCGCGCCGTCCCCTTCGGCTTCGCTCGGGGCTTCCGCAAAACGGGCGGGGTCTACGGGACTTGTCGCTTTTTTCACTTAGATCCCCGGACTCCCCTCCGGGCTTTCCCATCCCGCCCCTTTGGGGCTGGAGCCCGTGGCGCTTTCAGAATTATCGGCCTCCGCAGCACAGTTTCCAGCAAATGGCGTTCGGCGGCGATGGTTTGGGCGGATGGTCCAACGGGCGAATAGCCTTCGGCGGCAATGATTAGAGCTTCGTTCTTATTATTCCTGATCTGAGCATTTTCAATTTGAATACGGCGGATGTGGCCGTCGTGACTGGCGTCCAGGGCATTGGCCAGGCGCAGGATGGCAGCTAGCTGGATCGTGGCTTTCTGCTCCTCGGGCAGGAGATCGCGCAGAGCTTTGTGTTTTCTGGTGGGCAGGGATCCGCGGTGAAAGAGGGCTACGACGGCGGCGCGCTGCAGATCGGCGGGCTTCCAGCCTGGCGGGTTGCCGTGGGCGCGAATCATGTCGAAGGAAGTTTTGTGATGTCCCTTCTCGCCTTTCGACTTGCCGACATCGTGCAAGAGAGCCGCCGCGAGAAGACTAGAGCGGGCTGAGCTGCCGTCGACGGAAGGCTGCCACCGTGAGGCTAGAAGGCCATCGTAGAGCTGGAGGGCTAGGCTGGCTACGCGCTCGGAATGCGGGAAGTCGGGGTCGAGGCCGTTGGCCCAGAGTTTCATGCGCTGGGTGGCTAAGGCTTGAATCTGCTTGCCTTGCGGCAGCGCGGCGCGCCAGACCTGCCAGAGCGAATTTTCGCCTACCATTCTTGCGCGGTAGCGCTCGATGCGCTTCTCGCGCTCTTCGACGATTCGTTCGTGCCAGCGCTTCCGCGAATCCGCATCCGGAAAAATGTGGCAGGCGACGGCGGTGGCCCAGAGCACGTCGAGGTCGTGGACTTCTCCTAGCACGTCCTGCGTTTCTTTGAGGTCGTTGCTCCAGGCCTTGTGCTCGGCGGGAAGGAAATTTTCCACGATATAGCGAAAGCGCTTGATGCCGATGCGCAGGCTGTGGAACGCGACCTGGGAGCGGTTGCGCAGGGCGCGGTTGTGGAGTTCGCGGGCAGCGGTCCAACGCTCGAGGGCCAGGTGCTTGAAGAGCGCGCTGCCTAGCCTGACGCGAGATGCGCGCGCGGGTAGCGTGCGAGCCCACTGGCGCCATTGTTTGCGGTCGAACTCTTCGAGAGCGGCGTGGGCTTCGAGTTTTTGTTCTTGCTCGCGAACGGCGAGGATCCTGAGTAGGGCCTGGGCTGCGGGATCGCCGCTCGCTTGCGATTGGGATTGGTCTGCTGTGGACTGATCAAGCTGTTCAGATGTCGGCAAAGCGGGCGAGGGCCCCCGCTCTACACGAGCTGTTTCCACGCTCGCTTGCGCAGGATGCAGTTTCTCGACCCACTCCGTCATTACCTGGATGTCGCGCAGGGCGCCGAGCCTTTGAAACAGGCGCTTGCCGGCCTTCTTCATGGCCTTCCAGTTGGGATCGGGATCGAGTGCCATCAATCCGTCGGCCAGGGAGCGGCAGCGGCGCAGAGAGACGCGCAAATCGTGAACGGGATCAGCACTGAAATCAGCGGAAACGTGTTCGCATTCTTCCAGAACACGCAGCATCCAGTAGCGCAGGCCGGTGGTTTTCCTGGCGCGGGCGGCGTGAGTCGTTGATGAAGGCACTGGGTTCCGAGGGTATCCGTTCTCTATTCTCTCCGGACTCGAGTGCGAATGCCAGTGCCGGGATGCATGCGCAGCGGGTTACGTAGTCGGTATCCCTATGAAGCAACGCCCTTCACGCCCCCGTTTTTATGAGATTTCTCTTAGTCTTCTGCATTACCTCCGTAACGTGCAGGCCTTACCTGTTGGATTTAACCTTGTTTCTACCTAGCCAGAACTGCGGGTTGAGGGGTGTTTTATCAACGACGCGACCACATTTCACGCCAATCGAGCCGCCTCCGCGCGCGCTTTTGTACACAGCCTGAACATCCTGATCAAGTACGCGCGCATGTACGGCCCCGATCACAAGCGCACCGAAGCTCAGTTCGAGACCGCCTGGAATGAATTGCAGCACGGCCTGCCCATCGCTGGAGAAGGCGGCTTTTTGCTGGGGGTTTCCGACAACAAGTTGCTGCTCGATGGAATTCCGCTGGAAGCGGGACAGACGGAGAAGAGTTTTGGGCAGCTCTTGAGCACGGCCGGCCTGGCTAGCCTGCACTTCTCCAAAGACGTTACGGTAGAAGATTTTGCGCGTCTGGTGCGCGCCTTTACCCTGGCTGGCTCCAAAGCCCAGGACGTAGCCAAACAGATCAAAGATGCTCTGGCCGGCGGAGGCAAGCAGAGCACGATCAAGATCAATGAAGTGAAATTTGTGGCGGCCGATCCGTTGACCGGCGACATCAGCGTGGCGGCACAGATCGCGGCACAGACCTTGGGACCAGAATTCAAGCAATGGTTGAACGATCCGCAGAAGCTGCTGCAATTGATCGCAGCGGCGGAAGGCGCCAACTCCGGTGGTGGAGCAGGCGGCGGCCAAGGGGGCGGGGCGGGAGTTCCATTCGGAAGCATTCCTAACGGCCCCGGCCATTGGGTCTCGGGACCGGAACCCGGTAGCGGCACGGGCACCGGGACTGCTCCAGCCTGGGAAGGCGGAGTGGTGCCGCTGCAGGAAGCCGAGGTAATTCAGGCGATCCGTCTGCTCACGAAATTCGGCCAGGTGCAGGGTGATCCCAGCATTCGTCCCGAAGATTTACAGAAGGATCTTAGCGAAACCGATCCGAACACGCGGCTGAACCTGCAGCAGTTGCTCGGAACGCTGGCGGCCAAGGCAACTACAGATCAACAAGAAGACACGCCGTTGCTGATGAAGGCGGCCGAACACATGGCGATCCGTTTCGCCCTGGAGCGCTACCAGAAGGGCGATGTCAAAGTAAATGCCGTGCATCAGATGATGGAGCACATGAGCCGGCAGATGGACTCGCTGCGCGGGATTCTGAAGCTGCAAGAAGACAAGATGAACAAGGCCGGCATTCTGGTGGAGTCGCACGCCGACATCCTCGACCGGATGTTCTGGGCGGAAGTACCGGAGTCCGGAAAAAAGACGGTACTGCTCTCGAATGAGGCTCCGTGCGTGCCGCCGCGAAACCTGCGCCAGTTTGTGGAAGTACTGCTCGATCGCGATGACAAGCAAACGGCAGAAGAAATTCTGAACAACTACTCGGCTTGCCTGGTGAGCAAAGAACAGGAGCCGCGCCGCAAGACCGCGATTGGATTGAGCCAACTGGCCGACCTTTATGCCCGCCTGGGTGGCGAAGCGATGGGCAAGGCCATCCACAAAGTGAGCGAGCAACTATGTGGCGAGAAAGATCCTGAGCTGCAAAGCTTGCTGAGCGCGGCTTTCGTGCGCCTCAGCCAGGAAGCCAGCGAGGCCAAGAATTATCAGGCGGTGAACGAAGTATGCGCGGGGATGGAATTGCTGTTGCAGCAGCGTCCCGTCATGGTGAATGATCTGCGCCCGCGCGTGGGCGTGGAGAACCGAATTCCCGAGTTTATCGAGGAAGCGCTGCATCTCGATCCCGTACCCGCGGAACTGCTGTTGGTCTTGCGGCGCACCTGCCAATCAGGGGCCGAGCATGTCGCAGACCGCTTCTTCCGTTGCATGCGGCGGGACGAATGCGACCGCATGGTGGAGCTGGTCAAGGAGCTGGGAAGTCCGGTTCTGGCGCAACTCCGCGAGATTTTGCGTACCGGGCAGCCGCGGCAGGCCTCAGCGGTTGTGGGGCTGCTCAGCCGTCTTGATGTGGGCACGTTGCTGGAGCTGTTGCCGTCGCGCCTGCCGGAATGGAACCGGTTCTATCACGACATCGTGGTTCGCCAGATTGCATACGGAGCCGCGCCCGACCGCGGGCGGACTTTGCTGGAGTTGGCGGAAGTGCTGGATGCGGTGGTGCTCCCGGAATCGATTGATGAAATCGGCATGAGTGGCGATATCACGGCGGCTCCGCCCCTGGTGGTCATGGCCCGGCCGGGCGAATCGGCGTCGCGATCGCCATTTGTACAACTGAAAGCCATTGAGTCTCTGGGCAGGCTTCGGGATATGGACTCGCTCAACCTGCTGCGCGAGATTGTGGAGACGAAGAAAACATTTGGCTGGGCGCATCACCGCGAGCTGCGGATTGCGGCGGCGCAGTCTTTATCAAAAACTGATCCGCGCTACAGCGCACAGATTCTCGCCGACAGCGGCATCGAGCCGGCAGAACTGGCAATCGCACCTCTGGATACCGCACCAGCATGCCCGTGGGTCCGGCAACGGCGCTACGAACGGATGGTGCTCTCGCGTTCCGTCAGCGCAACCATCGGAAGTTCGTGGGGTAAGTCGAAAATTCTGATCCGCGAGTTGAGCCTGGGTGGTGGCATGGGCACGAAGGAAGACAATTTGCGCATTGGCAGCGAAGCCGACCTGGAAATCTCTTTGGGCATGCGGTCAAAGATCCGGGCACACGTTCTGCTGCGCCGGGCCCGGGTGAATGAAGTCGGATTCGAGATCGTCAACACCGACCTGGAAAGCCGCTACCGCCTGCGGCGACTGCTGGTGGAAGCGCTGAACCGCGCTCCGCAAGCCAAGGAACAGCAGTGGAGCGGGGACCGAAAACTCTAGCTGCCTAATCTGCAAGAAGTCCAGAAGGAAACAAAAAGCCTGCGCTCACGAGCGCAGGCTTTTTGCTTTCAGATAGTTTGATCGGATGCTTACTTGACCTTGGCGAAGATGATGACCAGGGTGTAAAGCGCGAGCGACTCGATCAGGGCCAGGCCCAGAATCAGAGCCAGCTGAATGCCGGGACGAGCGGCTGGATTGCGGGCCAGGCTCTCGGCGGCGGAAGCGGTCGCCTTGCCTTGGGCCAGAGCACAGATGCCGGAGGCAAAGGCCATGGAGAATCCGGCGGCTATGGCAACCCAGTTGACTCCGCTTGGGGCGGCTTCGCCCTGCGCAAAGGCTGGGACGGCGAACGACAGCACGGACAGCGCGATAAACAACTTGCTTAATTTACCCATTGTGTCTCTCCTCGCATGAAATACCGCCAGTGGGTGGTTGACGTCATACCGTGCAGACGCCCTCACGCTCGCGGCTCAAAATCAGTGGCCAGTGGTCAGTTGCCAGTGGCCAGTAGAATCCTTAATCTCCTACGTTATTTCATCGAGCCAGCTCTTACTGGCCACTGGCCACTGAGCACTGGCCACTGCCTCTCAGTGCTCCTCTGACACCGCACCTGAAAGATAAACAGTGGTCAACAGAAGAAAAATGTAGGTCTGCAGCAGCGACACTCCTACGTGCAGTCCCAGAAACACGATAGGGACGCCGATAGGAACGAGCGAAAAGAAAACCAAGGTGACCATGTCGCCGGCGAACATGTTGGCGAAGAGACGGATGGTTAGCGAAAGCACGCGTGCCAGGTGGCTGATGAGCTCGATGGGAATCATCAGCGGCGCCAGGGCGGGCATGGGGCCGGCAAAGTGCTTCAGGTAGCCGATTCCGGCGTGCTTGAAACCTTGAGCATGGTAGTACGCAAAGGCGCAAAGTGCGCAGCCCAGCGGAACCACGGCAACGGCTGTGGGCGACTCGAAGCCCGGAATCACGCCGATCAGGTTGCAGAACAAAATGAAGAGGCCGAGCGCGGCCAGGAATGGCGTGTAAGCCTCGCTGTGATGGCCAATAATCTCGTCGCTCTGGTTTTGGATAAATCCCTCGACGCCCTCAAAGGCGTGCTGCAGCGCGCCGGGACGGTCCACCGAAAGACGCGAGCGAACCAGTAGGAACGAGATTAGGAGGAACGAAAAAACGAGAAGCTCCATCGCCAGCGAGTTCGAGATTGGGGCTGTCGGGTATTTAGGTTTGATGTGGAATGCCAGAAGCAAGGACGTGACGGGGCCCGCGAACAGGCGATTCAGGATCGCGGTGAACCAGAGTTGTTCATGCATAATAAGCTTCGGTTAGCAGCTCTCAGCTTTTCCGTCTGCGGGCTTCCGGCCTAAACTCCTCGAGCCAGCGCTACGTACAGTTCGTAAACCGCTTCGCAGCCAATAGCGGCAACGGGCAAAAATAAGCCCGCAAGAAGCCCATTCAGGCTCGCGGGTGAAACAGTGACTATAACATAAGCGCCGAGAGCCATCAAAAAGTACCGCAGGAGGAAGCGAAAGACAATTCCCTGCCCCGATTGCGACGTGGCGGCTCCGGCAGCGCGATCCACGAAGCCCGCGATCACTCGCTTCAGCCAGTGGAAATTGACATAGGCAATGGCACATCCGAAAGCCAAGCCGGCGGCGGGACGCAGCCCGAACCTCAGCCAGGCAGCCGCGACCAGCAACGGGGCGAGCACGGTCATGATCCGGCCGATGCGGTGAAGAGCGCCAGCGTAGAACCGCTCCGCCGCTGCAGCCGGCGCTGGGTTAGCTTCGGTTTGGAGTTGGTCGGGCATCGGCTCTATCGGACACCAGGATAGTCCGTAACCATGGTAAGCGATGCGCGCCCGGGCGCTGGCCGCAATTTCCGGGGTCAATTTCCGGCGTCCGCGTCCGGATTCACTTTGTGTCGCGCAGAACGGCGCGTATCAGTCCGACAAATCCGGCAGCGACGCCCAAGAGGATTCCTGCCAGGTACACCCATGTGGTGTGCAGCCAGCGATCAAGAGTTGCACCGACCAACCATCCTGCGACGATGGCAGCCGGAAAGATGAATGCCACTTCGCTGTAACGGGCCGCCTGAACCCAGAAGTTTTCTTTGCGACCTGAATCTTGACTGTCTGGGGACGGATCATCAGAAGGAGTGTGCATCGTCGCATCCGATCCGCTTTTAGCGGACCAACTTCGCCACCGCCGGGTTGTGAGCGATTTCCAGCGACCAGTTCACGATGTTGATGAAGCGGTCGGGCATGATTCCGATGAAGAGCGTAGCGAATGCAGTTACGCCGAGCGCTGCGCGCATGGTCCAGCTCACCGGCAGCAGCCCTCGTTCTTCGGGCTGGCCCATGAACATGGCGTTGGCCATCTTCAGGTAGTAATAAAGGCCGAACACGGAATACAGCACGCCTAGAGACGCCAGCGCGTAGTGTCCGGTTTCGATCAGGCTGAGGAAGATGAAGTACTTGCCGTAGAAACCGGCCAGCGGCGGAATCCCAGCCAGCGAGAGCAGGAAGATGAGCATCAGCACGGCTTCCACCGGAGCCCGCGAGTAGAGGCCGTTGAGATCGTCGAGTTCGTCGCCAATCACGTTGCGGTGGCGCAGCGATGTGATCACGCCAAACGCGCCGAGGTTCATGAAGGTGTAGACCAGCAGGTAAATCAGAATGCCCTTGACGCCGTCCGGACTGAGCATGGCAGCGGTGCCGGCTATCAGGCCGAGCAGCATGTAGCCAACGTGCGCGATGGAAGAGTAGGCGAGCAGGCGCTTGGTGTTGGTCTGGGTGAGGGCGGCGAAGTTTGCGCCGGTCATGGTCGCAATGGAAACGAAGACCAGCACGGGCACGTAGACGGAGCGCAGCGGCGCCAACCCAAACACCGCGGTGGGAAACGTTGGGTAGGTGGCCCCGAGGATGCGCAACAGCATGGCCCATCCCGCAGCCTTCACCGCGACCGACATGAATCCGGTAATGCAGGTGGGCGCGCCTTCGTAGGCATCCGGCGCCCACTGGTGAAACGGAACGGCGGCAATCTTGAACAGCAGGCCGGTCATCGTAGTCAGCAAGGCAACGATCGCCACAGGATTGTGCGGCTCTTCGGCCAGAATCTGGGAAAGCCGGCTTCCTATCTCGCCCAGGTTCGTGCTTCCGGTCAATCCATAGATCAGCGACAGCCCATAGGCAAAAATGCCGGACGAAAACGCGCCCAGCAGCAGATACTTCAGCGCCGCTTCATTCGAGCGGCGGTCGCGGCGGAGGAATCCTACGAGCACGTAGGTCGAAATCGCCATCACCTCCAGGCCAATGAAGATGAGCACGATGTCGAACCCCGCGGCCATGCACATCATGCCGACCACCGAGAGCAACATCAGGGTGTAGTACTCGCCGTGGTTTTCATGCTCGGTCGTCATGTAGCGCATGGACATGAGGATGGAAATCCCCGCGCCCACGAGGAACAGGTAGAAAAAATAAATGGCAAAGCGGTCGATGATCAGGCTGTGCATCATCCCCAGCGAGAGGACGGATGCGGTCGGGGTAGCGTGCATCCAAAGTTGAATCTTGACCACACCTCCCAATGCGAATAGCACGCCGATCAGGGCAGTGACGCCATTCACCCATTTGCTCTCGGGCGGAATCATGAGATCAATCAGCAGGATGCCGAGCGCAAACAGAGTTAGCAGAGTAATGGGCAGGGCCAGTTGGTAGTCGATTATCGAGTATTGGGAAAACGCGCCCACTAGTTCTTCCCTTTCGTCGATTGCCCTGGGGCTGGCTGCTGAAGCGCGGCATTCATCGCGCCTCCGGCCTGCGGCTTGCGAACGTTTTCTACGATCTGGTTCACGGGCTGCTCAAGGATCTGGAAAAACGGTTTTGGATACAGACCGATCCAGAAAGCCATAACGAGCAGGGGCACGAACGTCAGCATTTCGCGCGGCGTGAGGTCGTGCAGCTTTTCATTCTTTGGATTGGTGACCGTCCCGAAGAAAACGCGCTGGTAGAGCCACAGCAGGTACGCGGCAGCAAGCACGACGCCGGGAACGGCCCATGCGCCCCACCGCCAGTTCTCCATGAACGTGCCTTGCAGAATGGTGAACTCGCCGACGAAACCGTTGAGCAGCGGCAGTCCCATCGAAGAGAGGAACATGATCATGGTGATGGTGGCGTAGACCGGCATCACGTTCGAGATGCCGCCATACTCGGCGATCTCGCGCGTATGCCGTCGTTCGTAAAGAATGCCGACAATCAAGAACAGCGCGCCAGTCGAGATGCCGTGATTGATCTGCTGCAAAACCGATCCACTCAACCCCGCGGAATTCAACGCGAAGATTCCCAGCGTGCAGAATCCAAGGTGGCTAACCGAGGAGTAAGCCACCAGCTTCTTCATGTCCTTCTGCATCAGCGACACCAGCGCGCCGTAGATGATGCCAATGATGGAGAGCGTGATCATCCAGCCGCGAACGGTCAAGTGCAGAAACGTAGCTGGATTCCACATCACACCTGGGAAGAACGGCAACGAGAAGCGGATGAAGCCGTACGTTCCCATCTTCAGCAGAACGCCCGCCAGAATGACCGAGCCGGCGGTCGGCGCTTCCACGTGGGCGTCGGGCAGCCAGGTGTGGAAGGGGAACATTGGGACCTTGATGGCGAAGGCAAAGAAGAAAGCGAAGAATAGCAACGTAGCGATCGTGGGACCGTAAGCAGGATCGGAATAGATTTTCGGCGCGGTTTCGTAGAGTGCCGTCAGGCTGAAGGTGTAGATTCCGGTCAGGGCATGGTGATGGAAATAGAGAAACAGAATGCCCAAGAGCATCAGCACGGAGCCGGCCAGGGTATAGAGGAAGAACTTGATCGCCGCGTAAAGTTTGCGCGGACCACCCCAAATGCCGATCAGCAGATACATCGGGACCAGCATGGCTTCCCAGAAAACAAAGAAGAGGAAGAAATCGAGCGCCATGAACACGCCTAGCATGCCCGTCTGCAATATCAGGAACCAGACGTAATATTCCTTCACGCGATTCTCGATCGCGGTCCACGACGACAGGATCGAGATCCAGCCCAGCAGCGTGGTAAGCATGATGAGCAGGAAAGAAATGCCATCGATGCCGATCACGTAGCCCGCGCCGATGGAGGGGATCCAGTTGTTGGGCGCGCCCTCCATGAACTTGAAGCCGGGCTCGAAGCGCAGCGCCCAGAACATCGGCACCAGAGGCAATGAGACCAGGAAGCCGCCGAGCGCGAAAAAATTCGCAATCCAGCGGATGGCGTCCTTGTTCTCCTTGGGAACGAAGAGAAGAACGAGCGCGCCCACCAGCGGCGTGAAGAGGATGATCGAGAGTATATGGTTTTGCATGAAGTTCAGCTTCTAGCTTTAGTGGTACACGTAATAGAACACGAACCCTACCAGCCCCGCGGTCATCACCAGCGCGTACCACTGCACCAGACCCCATTCAAACAAGCGCGCAGGATATGAAAGCATCCGCGCGAGAGTGGCGGGACCGTTGACGCCGATACCGTCGATGATCCACTTATCCCACCAGCTGGAAATTGTTGCCACAAGACGGGTGATCCATCCCACATCGTTGACGGCCGCGTCGATGACGTGGGTGTCAACCCACGCCGACGCTTCTCCCAGTCCCAGCACGCCGAGGCGCACGTCTCCCAGCTTGCGGCGTCCAGTGAAGACGTAGTCGTAACCTTCGTCCACGTAATACTTATGGAGAAGCACGTCATAGACCGGCGGGGAGGCTTCGGCGATGGGCTCCGGATAGCCCTTGTCAGCATGACTGTAGGCTCGCTTGGCCATGCCCCAACCGGCAGCCGCAGCCGCAACCGAAAGAAACATCAGCAAGTATTCTGAGAGGCTCGTGTGCTCGGCTTCTTTCTCTCCAGCTGCCAGCTGCGCGGCCTTGCCTTCTTCCTGGAAAACCTGGGCTTCCTTGGCAAAGACTGGATCGAGGAATTTCTCGAACCGGGCGGAGCCGCCGAGACTGGGCGGCCAGCTCAGCCATCCGGCGGAAAGCGAGAACAGAGCCAGAACCAGCAGCGGCACTGCCATGGAGTGTGGACACTCATGAATATGGTGTTCGGCTTCGTGGCTCATGCGCGGCTTGCCGAAGAAAGTCAGGTAGATCAGGCGGAACATGTAGAACGCCGTCATCATCGCGGTTAAGTAGCCGACGAACCACAAGATGCGATAGGCGCCGCCTTCTGAAGTGTAGGTCTGCCACAGAATTTCATCCTTGGAGAAGAAACCGGCGAACGGAGGGATGCCCGCAATCGCCAGCGTGGCCACCAGCATGGTGCGATAGGTGATGGGAATGCGACGAGCCAGATCGCCCATGTTGCGCATGTCCTGCTCGCCGCTCATCGAGTGGATCACGGCCCCAGCACCAAGGAAGAGCAAGGCTTTGAAGAACGCGTGGGTGAAGACGTGGAACACGGCAGCCGAGAAAGCCCCGACGCCGAGCGCCAGAAACATGTAGCCGAGCTGCGAGACGGTCGAGTAGGCGAGCACGCGCTTGATGTCGTTTTGCACGAGGGCGATGGAGGCCGCGAAGATCGCGGTCAGCGCGCCGATGATGGCGACCGTCTTCATCGATGTCGGTGCCAGCACGAACAGCGCGTTCGAGCGCGCCACCATGTAGACGCCCGCTGTGACCATGGTCGCGGCGTGAATTAGCGCGGAGACTGGCGTGGGGCCTTCCATCGCATCCGGCAGCCAGACGTAGAGTGGAATTTGCGCCGACTTGCCGCACGCTCCGACGAACAGCAGCAGAGTCGCGGCAGTGATGATGGGATCGCCGATGGCGAAGTGGCCGCTGCGCGCGGCGGTGGTCACATCCGTGAAGCGCAGCGATCCGAAATACCATGCGATGAAGAACATTCCCAGCAGAAATCCGGCGTCGCCGATTCGGTTCACGATGAAGGCCTTGTTTCCCGCGTCGGTGGCCGATTTGCGGTGGAAATAGAAACCGATCAGCAGATAAGAACACAGCCCCACGCCCTCCCAGCCGACGAACATGAGCACATAATTATTGGCCAGGATCAGCGTCAGCATGGAAAACATGAATAGATTGAGATATCCGAAAAAGCGGTAGTAGCCGCCTTCATGCGCCATGTATCCGGTCGAGTAAATATGAATCAGCAGGCCAACCCCGGTGACGAACAGCAGCCAGATACTGGAGAGAGGATCGAGCAGGAAAGCCACGTCAGCCCGGAATTCAGCAGGCTTACCCGACTGGGTCGTATAGGTCAGGCGCCCGGTGTCGCTGCCAAGCCAGGTGTAGAGGGGCTTCTCATAGGGCTGATGGAAGTTTTGCGGCGTAGACGACCACGCGGAGTATTGCCAGACCGCGCCGCAGGCCATGATGAACGCCAGCGCGATGGTCCCAACGCAAACGGCGCTAACTGAAGCCTTCTGCAGCCTGCGCCCGAAAAAGAACATGACCGCCGCGCCGAAGGCCGGCAGCAGCGGAATCAGCCAGATGTGGGAAAGAAAAAACATGTCGTCAGTCGATGGTCGTTAGTCGTCGGCCAATTGCGCGTTGCTCGATACTGGGTACTGGGTACCAGGTACTGCCCTTCTACCACTTCAGCAAATTGATCTCGTCTACGTTCACCGTCTCCTTATTGCGGAAGAAGGCGATCAGAATTCCCAGGCCAACCGCCGCTTCCGCAGCGGCGTCGGTTATCACGAAGATGGCAAAGACCTGGCCGTGCACGGCCGTTGCCCCCCCGCCCAGGCGGGCCGGCATTCCTTGCCAGTAATGTGAGAAAGCCACCAGGTTCAGATTCACGGCGTTCAGGATCAACTCGATCGACATAAGAACGATGACCACGTTGCGCCGGGTCAGCACTCCAATCACGCCCAGCAAAAACAGCGCGGCACCGAGCACCAGATAATGCAGCGTCGTGATGTGGAGCATGGATTCCATGTCAGCTTCTAGCGTCTAGCTCGGTACTAGGTACTGGCTACTAGGTACTGGCTACTAGATCCTCTTCTTCGCCATCACTACCGCTCCAATGATCGCCACCAGCAGCAACAGCGAGGCGATCTCAAAGGCGAACATGTATTGTCCGTATAACAGCGTAGCGATACTCTGCGTGTTCGGAGCCTCGAGCGCAGACAAGGGCAGCGCGCGGTCCGGAAAGATGTCCTTCCCTTTCGTATAGACGGCGATGAATAATCCGCCCAGCGCCGTAGCCGCAACAATTCCCATCACCCATTGACTATTGAACTGCCGCTCTTTCATGGAGCGCTCGATGCTCACCAGCATGATGACAAACAGGAACAGCACCATGATGCCGCCGGCATAAAGAATGATCTGCACGCCAGCCACGAACGGCGCATACAGCATCAGATAAAGCGACGCCTGCGCCAGCAGTGCAACAATCAGCGCCAGCGCCGAATGCACCGGATTCCTGCGCGTGATCACCGCAATGCCGCCGATCAGCATGATCGCGGCAAAGAGATAAAAGAAAAACGGTGTGGCTACCGGTGCCATATTTGTGGTTGCAGCAACAATCCTGCGCTAGCCGTCAAAATCAGAACCCCCAAACCCATCGGCAGCAGGACTTTCCATCCCATCTGCATGAGCTGGTCAAAACGATATCGCGGGAACGTGCCACGATACCAGATATAGAGGTACATAAACCCGGCAACTTTCGCCGAGAACCAGAAAATGTCCTGCGCCCGCACACTGACCGCAGGCACGAACAGAACCAGACCGATCAACCCAAGCACGACGCCGAATCCCGCAAGCCCGATCGTCTGAACGCGGAACAGCGGATGCTTCGGCATGCGGACCGTGTTGTAGAAACAAATCGCCGCAAAAAACAAGAACGTGACGCCCGGCACAAAAGAAAAAATCTGATCCCAGGGAGTGCCGCTCAGCAGATTCGGAAACGGCCGTAGCCAGCCCCCCAGCCACAAAGTCACCGCAATCGAAGACACAGCGATCATCGCGGAATATTCCGCCAGAAAGAATAAAGACCAGCGGAAGCCGCTGTACTCCGTGTGGAAACCGGCGGTCAACTCAGATTCAGCCTCGGCCAGATCAAAAGGCGCGCGGTTGGTCTCGGCAACCATGGCGACGGCGAAAATGAAAAACGCGACCAACCCGAGCGGAAAGAACTTAAAGAGGAACCAGACGCCCTGCTCCTGTTGCGCCTGCACGATGCCAATCATGCTCAGAGTGCCCGTATCCCCACTCCCTGCCCCGCCAACGCCGTAGAGGCCGAGCCCGTGCAGGCTGGTCATCAGAATCGCCGACACCACGGCCAACCCCATCGCCACTTCATACGACACCATCTGCGCGCTCGACCGCAAAGCTCCAATCAGCGGATAGTGCGAGTTCGAAGCCCACCCCGCCATCACAATCCCCAGCACGCTAAGCGACGACACGCCCAGCATGAAGAGGATTCCAATATTCATGTCGGTAACAGCATGCGTGGGCCCAAACGGAACCACGACAAAAACGGTGAAAGCAGCCAGCACCACGATCAGCGGTGCGATCCAGAAAACAAAGCCATCAGCCTCGGCCGGCATGATGTCTTCCTTCAGCAGCAACTTGATGGCGTCAGCGATCGGCTGCAACAAACCATGTGGGCCGACGCGCATTGGCCCGAGGCGCACCTGCATGTGAGCAAGAATCTTGCGCTCCAGCCAGTTCATCGCGATCACCGCGACCGAGAGCCCCCCGAACACCAGCATGATGTACACCAGCGCCCAGAACATATTTCCCGCCGCGCCGGGCGTAAGGCCCTCGGTACGAAGGTACGACGAGATGTATTCGATGATCTCGTGCATCAGCGGGACCTCATCTACCGATCTACCTCGCCCAGAACAATGTCAAGCGTGCCAATCACGGCAATCACATCAGCCACAAGTTGTCCACGGCACATCGCATCGAGCGCCTGCAGATTCACAAACGACGGCGGACGCACGCGCAGCCGGTAAGGCTGCGTCGATCCGTCGCTGACAATAAAGTACCCCAGCTCACCCTTAGGCGCTTCAATCGAGTGATAAACCTCGCCCGCCGCCGGCTTCATCACCTTCGGCACCTTGGCCATAATCGGGCCCTCAGGCAGCGCGTCGACCGCCTGCTCGATGATCCGCACCGATTGCCGCATCTCAGCCATGCGCACCAGGTACCGGTCGTAAGTATCGCCGTTCTCTCCAATCGGAATTTCGAAATCAAAATTCTTGTAGCAGCAGTAGGGCTGAGCCTTGCGCAGGTCCCACTTCACACCGCTGGCGCGCAGCACCGGCCCAGTCACTCCGAGCGCGATGCAATCTTCGGCCGAAATGTTCCCTACGTTCTTGGTGCGCTCCACCCAGATGCGGTTAGTGGTGAGCAATTCCTCGTACTCATCGATCTTGGGACGAAAGAACGTAAGGAAGTTTTTCACTTCCTTCTCGAACCCGGTATAAGTTTCGTACTGCAGTCCGCCGATGCGGAAGGCGTGCGTGGTAAGCCGCGCCCCGCAATACTTTTCGTAGATTTTGAGAATCTCTTCTCGATCGCGGAAGGTGTAGAACAGCGGCGTGATCGCGCCAATATCGAGCGCGTGCGTACCCAGCCAAAGCTGGTGGCTGGCCAGCCGGTTCAGCTCCGTCAGAATGACGCGCACATGCTGCGCGCGCGGCGGCGCTTCCACGTTGAGAAGTTTCTCCACCGTCTCGCAGTAGCCCAGCCCGTTCGAGACCGCCGCCACGTAATCCATACGGTCGACATACGGATTGAACATCGTATAAGTGCGGTGCTCGCCAATTTTCTCGACCCCGCGGTGCAGGTACCCAATCACGCACTCCAGGCCCAGAACCTTTTCGCCGTCCAGCCGCAGAATCACGCGCAGCACGCCATGCGTAGCAGGATGCTGCGGGCCCATATTAATGATGAGCTCGTTGGCGTCAAGATAAGTCTTGTCGTGGTGTTCGAGTTCCAGCGGCGAGAGCGTGGTGTTGGGGTCGGTCATTCTCTTTGTAAGCGCTATTTTAATGCGCTATTTAATTGCGCTATCTAATCGCGGCTTTCATTGCCCGCTCTCAATGCCCAGGTTGATCTGCACCCACTCGTTATCCTGTTGCAGGATGCCGTAATCCTTGCGCAGCGGATGTCCCTTCCATCCATCCGGCAGCAGAATGCGCTTCATGTCAGGATGCCCATCAAACTTGATCCCAAACATGTCGAACACCTCGCGCTCCAGCCAGTTAGCACCCGCCCAGACCGGAACCGAACTGGGCAGGCTCTCGCCATCCTTGATTTGAGTTTTCACCCGAATGCGTTCGTTGCGTGCAAAAGAGTAGAGCACCCAGATAACCTCGAATTGTTTCTCTCGCGCGGGGTAATGCACGGCGGTGATGTCCACGCAGTAATCGAACTGCTCTTCGTTGCGTAGCACCTGCAGAATCTCGGGAATCAGCGACCGATCAACCACCATGTAGTTCTGCCCGGCATAAGTCAGCGGTTCCATGCCCGAGCCGTAGTTGCCCTTGAGCTTGGCGATCATGGGTGAATCCCACGGAACGGGCGTGGGCACGGGCGCTTTCGCCGGCGCTGCGGGCTTGGCTGGTCCACCTGCGGCTGGTCCACCTGCGGCCGGTCCACCCGAGGCAGGTGTCGCTGCCGCAGGCGCTGCCGGCTTCGGCTCGCCTTCCGGCGCGGGTGGAGCGGGCGATTTGATTTCGTCCGGCATAACGGCGAACGCGCAAACCTCCGGCTTTCACGGTTACGAAGAGAACGTTAACTTTTATCAGCTTGACGATACGGTGTCAACGAGCTTGGCGAAGAGGCCTTGTCATCCCGAGCAAGCGTTCTTTGCGCAGCGAGGGATCTGGGCGAGCCGCGCGTTGTAGCCTGCCCTGAGCAAGCGAAGCGCGCCGATGGGTCGCGCTCTTTGCGACACCATAATCGCGCGTTTGGCTCGCTTCCTTATCGCGCTACCCGCGCCCCTGCGCCTGATAATGCTCGATCAGGTCGCGGATGCGTTGCGCGTCGGCCTTGCGATGGCCGTGGCTGGTGATGGGGTCGGTGCCGCCGGTGGATTCGATCCGAATCTCGGCCCAAAGCACTCCGGTCGAGATATGCACCGAGGCAATCTTCGAGATCGCGATGCTTTCGTCGTTGCTGCCGAACCACCGCGACTTCACCCGGCTCACGCGCAGCGGACCGACCACAAGGCGAGTCGGAAACAGAAAATTTCCCGTGGTCCAGCGGCTGGCGGCGAACGATTCCTCGGCGGCGGGCGTGGGCGGAGTTACACCCATTCCAGCGCGCCCTTTTTCCAAATCCAGATGTAGCCCGCAATCAGGATGACCAGAAAGATCAGCATCTCCATCAAGCCGAAAAGCCCGAGAGCCTTAAACTTCACCGCCCAGGGAAACAGAAAGATGGTTTCCACATCGAACACCACAAACAGAATCGCGACAATGTAGTAGCGAACGGTATAACGCCCGCGCGCACTGTCCAGCGGATCGATGCCGCACTCGTAAGGCATCAGCTTGGCTTTGCTGGGATTGTCGGGACGAACCAGCTTGGCCGCCAGCAGCGTAAGCGGAAGCAGCACGCCAATCACTGCCATGAAGATAAAGATGGGAACGTAATTTTGCGGCATAGTTTCTTGCCCACCCCGAGATTGCCGAGCACGCAATCTTAACCCCGATCACCGGCGACTTCAAGGGAGAATGACTTCCGGTAGTGGCTCAGTTTGAATCTCTTTGTTGGCGTCATCCTGAGCGGAGGCGCTTTTCAGGCGTAGCGAAGGATCTCCCACTTAACCGGCCCAACGCGTAAGCCAAACCGCGCACCACTACGTGAATTCAAGTACTGGTGCAGTTTTAGCGGCTCCATCTTTCCGGCGTCATCCCGAAGGCCCGCGTTTTCTCCAGCGGGCCGAGGGATCTCCCTCAAACACGCCGTTCGGGTCAAACTGCACATTACCCGAGTTCCTCGTAGACACATCGAGAAGAGTCGCTTAGATTTGCACTGTTGGCGGGCGGTTTTCGAAAATGGCAACCATAGATCCCGATGCCGCGATGAAGATACAACCGGAGTTGCTCTCCGGCGAGAGTCTGCAATGGGCGGGAAGGCCAAACCCCGCAGTCATCTTTCATCGCGACGATTGGTACGCAATTCCGTTCAGTCTGCTTTGGGGCGGGTTTACGATTTTCTGGGAAGCAAGCGTGCTGGGATATTGGGGGAAATCGGTACGCGGTGCGTCGACGCTCGCGGCGTTCTGGGGAATTCCATTCATTCTGATCGGCCAATACCTGATCTGGGGCCGCTTCCTGTACGACGCGTGGCTGAAAAAGCGCACCTATTACGCGGTGACGAATCGGCGGGTCCTGGTGTTGCAGGAAGGCTGGCAACGAGAAACGAAAGCGAATTACCTTGAGGGCATTCCGTCAATCGATCGAGAAGGCACGACGACGGGGACGATTTGGTTTGGGGAGAAATATTCTCCGTTCTCGGGGCGAGCGCCGAGGAGTCGCGGCTCGAGCCACGTCAAGATCGGGCACATACCGGTTTTCGCCGATATTGACGACCTGGATTCGGTGTACCGCCTGGTCACGGATCTGCGCGAGAAGGCCAGGAAGGAACCCGCGGCATTTGGATGAAATGGATGGAGACGGCCAGAATTAACAACACTTGTCGGGAAACAGAAACACAGTTCGGGCCAGATCTGATTTCAGCGTGGCGTCGCAGTAATAGCGGCCCAGGATGCCGTCTTTCCAGCTAAGCAGGTCCGTATTGCGGCGAGCGAACTCTTCCCAGTCCGCGCCCTCGCAGCGAGCCATCCGCTCGCGGATCAAAAAGAAATACGCGCAGGTGATGGTCTCGTTATAGAGCCGCGTCTTGCCGCGGGCAGCAGCAAATCGCTTGAGCGCGCTCGAAAACTTCTCCAGCGCCCGCAGCACCGGATACTCGCACAGATAAGCGAACGCCAGCCGCACGTGATCGGCATGATGAAAAGAATCTTCGGGAACTGCGTCGCTCTCAAAACGTCGGATGAGTTCTTGATCGCTCATAGAATTTGGCGCAGTGCAGCAGGGTGGAGCAGGCCTTTAGGCCTGCGTTCAGGGCCAGGCCTTATTGGGCTTTAGCCCCCGAGGTACAGCCCCCCTCCGTCGTTGCTCCGTCATAGAGAAACAGCCCTTCTGAAATAGCGCTGGCAGTAACGTGGAAGAGCGGCGCTTCAGCGCCGCGTAAGCCTCCACAATCAGTGCGGGCTTTAGCCCCTGCGGGACTACTTCTCCGCACTCCGCTTCCGCCCCGGCCGGGCCTTGATCTCCTTCAGACGATGACTAGCGCTCGAATCCAGATCAAAATCGTAGAACCGTTTCAACTCCTGAATGCGTTCAAGAGAAGCCGCGCTGAACGGCATCTTGCCGTCGAAGGCATGCAGCACAATGCCTTCCAGCAGATCGCCAAGGCTCATATCGTGATACTCGGCAAAACCCTTCAGCACTTTGAGCAGCCGCTTCTCCATGCGCACGCCGGTCTGCACCCGCTCGACAAGCAGTTTCGAATCATCCATCATGTGTACCACTGTACCATGATATTTAGGTACACGCAACGTACCGCCGGCGTCCCGCCCGCCGCGCCTGAGCTATTCAGTCGCAGGGTTGTTTATAATCGCGTGTCAACGTTCCATCATTCACAGCGCAAGTTAAAGCGCAATTCCCTGTCAAAGGACTCCCTTGGCATTCGACGAAAACATTTACGAACTGCGGCGCCAGAAGCTGAAGCAGATTGAGGCGCTGGGCCAGACCGCGTACCGCAGCCGGTACGATTTCACGCACACCATCCCCCAGATTCTGGCGGACTACTCGGACAAAACAGCCGAGCAACTGGAGAGCCCGCGAGTCAACCTGCGCGTGGCCGGACGCATCATGGCCATCCGCCTGATGGGTAAGGCTGGCTTCTGCCACCTGCAGCAGGATGGAAAGCGCCTGCAGATTTATGTGAAGAAAGACGCGGTCGGCGACCAGGCCTTCGACCTATACAAACTGCTAGACCTCGGCGACCACATCGGCGTCAGCGGCTACTTGTTTCGCACGCGCACAGGCGAGCTGACCATCCATGTAGAGGAAATCACCTTTCTAAGTAAAGACCTGCTGCCTCTGCCGGAAAAGTTTCACGGGCTCACCGACGTGGAGCTGCGCTACCGGCAACGCTACGTGGACTTGGTCGTCAATCCCGATGTGCGGGAAGTTTTTCTGAAGCGCAGCAAGCTGGTGCAGTCGCTGCGGCACACGATGGAAGCGCACGGATTTGTCGAAGTCGAGACGCCCATGATGCAGCCCATCGCGGGCGGAGCGGTGGCGCGGCCATTTGTGACTCACCACAACACGCTCGACATGGATCTCTACCTGCGCATCGCGCCGGAACTTTATTTGAAGCGGCTGGTGGTGGGCGGGTTCGATCGCGTCTATGAAATCAACCGCAACTTCCGTAACGAAGGCCTGGGCTGGCGCTGGAATCCTGAGTTCACCATGCTGGAGTTCTATCAGGCCTACACCGACTACCAGGGCGTGATGGACCTCACGCAGGAGTTGATCACGCAGTCTGCGAGAGACGTGACCGGCGGAACGAAAACGAAATGGGGCGAGCAGGAGATCGACTGGGCGCACTGGACGCGCCTGACCATGCGCGAGGCCATCATTCACTACTGGCCTGAGAACGCGGGCGCGAAGCCTCAGATGAGTGACTTTGCTTCTCATGATGGAGTCCAGAAGCTGGTCGAGCGGTTCAATCAGGTGCATGCGCACATGGCTTACGATCCGAAGGAGCCGGTGGGCAAGACGATTGCGAGTTTGTTTGAAGCTGTTGCGGAAGAGCACTTGACGCAGCCTACGATCATCTATGAGTTCCCTACCGCGGTGTCGCCTTTGTCGAAGCAGAAGCCGGATGAGCCGGAGTGGACGGAGCGGTTTGAAATCTTTGCGGGGCAGATGGAGATCTCGAATGGATTCAGCGAGCTCAACGATCCAGAGGATCAGCGGCGGAGGTTTGAGGCGCAGTTGGCGGAGCGTGCGCGGGGCGACCTGGAGGCGCACCAGATGGATGAGGATTACATTCGCGCGTTGTCTTATGGGATGCCTCCGGCGGGCGGGGTGGGCGTGGGCGTGGACCGGCTGTGCATGCTGCTGACTGACTCGCACACCATCCGCGATGTGATTCTGTTTCCGCTTTTGCGTCCGGAAAAAACCTCTACCACAGAGGGCACGGGGGAGACGGGGTAGGGCTCGTCGTGTTCCGGTGGGAACATTGGTGCAGTATGTTCCGGTTTTGGCATTTATGGGTGCAGTTCTGTACTCATCCTGTTGTATGTATAACGCCTTTAAGCCGAAGAATCCATGGGAGTTGGTGATGGTCTGCAGGGCAGCCCTTTAGGGGTTAAAACGACCGGAATGTTCCGGGAAAATTGGCGATTATGTACTTACAATTTGGCTTACGCGTTAGGGCGGTTAAGCGGGAGATCCTTCGCTACGCCTGAAAAACGGCTCCGCTCAGGATGACAGTCGTCGTGTAATAGACCAAACTGCACTACCTTTGGCTGCGATTCGTTGACGCTACGCTAGTTGTCTCCTACTATGGTCGCGCCGGAGCGCTAACTCTTGTGATCGGGCAGATCATCTCGCATTACCGCATCGTCGAGAAGCTGGGCGGCGGTGGGATGGGTGTGGTTTACAAAGCCGAGGACATCAAGCTCGACCGCTTTGTTGCCCTTAAGTTCCTGCCCGACAATGTAGCCAAAGATCCGCAGGCCCTGGCCCGTTTTCAGCGCGAAGCCAAAGCTGCCTCCGCGTTGAACCATCCGAACATCTGCACGATTTACGAGATTGACGACCAGCATGGCGATGCGTTTATTGCCATGGAGTTTCTGGATGGCGTGACGCTGAGGCATCGCATTGGCGGGCGAGCGATGGAAACCGAGTTGATTCTGTCGCTGGCAATCGAGCTGGCCGACGCACTCGATGCGGCGCATGCGGAAGGCATTGTCCACCGCGATATCAAGCCGGGAAACATTTTCATCACCAGGCGCGGACACGCCAAGATTCTCGACTTCGGGTTGGCAAAGGTCGCGCCCACAGCCAGTTCTTCCAGCCAGGTTGCGGCCGCAAACACAGCCTCAGTCCCGGTGGACGCAGAGCACCTGACCAGTCCCGGCACGATGCTGGGCACGGTGGCTTACATGTCGCCCGAGCAGGTACGGGCGAAAGAAGTGGATGCGCGCAGCGATTTGTTTTCTCTTGGCGCCGTGCTGTACGAGATGGCAACCGGCAAGCTGCCTTTTGAAGGATCGAGTTCGGGAGAAATCTTCGGCGCGATCCTGCACCAAAAGGCGCGGCCAGTTGCTCAGCTCAATCCGCAGCTTCCGCCGCAGGCCGAACTGATTATCGACAAGGCGCTGGAGAAAGATCGCGAACTGCGCTATCAGCATGCGTCTGACCTACGGACCGATCTGCAACGGCTGAAGCGGGATATCGAGACTGGGCGAGCCGAGGTTGCTAGTTCGGGTGCAGTGGCTGTGGCGGCAGATGAGCAGAGGGTCGAGCTTCGCTCGACCGGGCGGACGAAGACGTCCGCCCCTCCACGCACTTTCTCCCGAGCCGACGGCTATATTGTGGCGGCTCTTTTAGTGGCTGCTTTGATCGCTGGCGGCCTCTACTACCGCTCACGGCAGCATACTGCGCACGCCCTCACCGACAAGGACACTGTCGTTCTCGCCGATTTTTCCAACAGCACGGGAGACCCGGTTTTCGATGACACACTCAAGACGGCGCTTACTGTTTCTTTGAGGCAATCGCCTTTTCTAAATGTGCTCTCCGACAACAAGGTTGCAGCGACCTTGAAACTGATGACGCGCCCACCCGACACAAAGCTCACGCCTGAAGTTGTGCGCGAACTTTGCCAACGCGCGAGCAGCAAAGCCTATATCGCCGGATCAATTGGCAGTCTGGGCAGCGAATATGTACTGGGATTGAAAGCGGTGAATTGCCAGAGCGGAGACACGCTGGCCGAGGAGCAGGTGACGGCAGCGTCCAAGGAGAAGGTGCTGGACACGCTGGGCGAGGCGGCATCCAAGTTGCGCACTGAGTTGGGCGAGTCGCTGGTTACGGTGCAGAAGTTTGATGTTCCGCTAGAACAGGCCACTACGTCTTCGCTCGAAGCTCTTAAAGCGTACAGCCTCGGCATAAAAGCGCTTGACGAGAAAGGCCCCGCCGCAGCTTTGCCTTACCATCAACGTGCCATCGAGCTTGATCCGAATTTTGCCATGGGCTACCGGGCAGTGGGCGTGGACTGCCAAAATCAGGGCGAAGTAGTGCGGGCCAGCGAATACTTCACCAAAGCATTTGAGTTGCGGGAACATGCCAGCGAACTGGAAAAGCTAATGATAAGCGCCCGCTACTATAGGAATGTAACCGGGGAACTGGATAAGGCAGCCCAGACATATCAGGAGCAGATTGAGAGCTATCCGCGGGAACTGCGAGGGTACAGTTTGCACATCGTTTTGGCCGAACAGGGGCAGTATGAGAAGGCTGTGGAGATCGCTCGGCAAGGCATACGCCTGGCACCGGATGCGGTAAATCAGTGGGGGCCTCTCGCCAGCTACACCCTTGCCTTGCAGCGCTTCGACGAAACGCGCCGGATCATCCACGAGGCGCAGGCGCGAAAACTGGATGACGACGGATTCCACTCCGTTCTCTACGCTCTTGCCTTCCTCGGGTCGGACCCTGCGGCTCTGGCGGAACAGCAACAGTGGTTTGCGGGCAAGCCAGGATATGAGACCGAGGGGCTGGAGCTCGCATTCGGCACCGAGGGATATGAAGGCCATCTTGCCAAGGCGCGGGAACTGGGAAAGCAGGCGGTCGACTCCGCCATACGGGCTGACCGCAAGGAAGATGGGGCGAGCGTCCTGGCCTATGCTGCTGAGCAAGAGGCCGCGTACGGCAATGCTGCAGAGGCCCGGCAGTCCGCGGCAGAGGCTTTAAAGCTTGCTCCCGCGAGTCCGGGGGGTGAAGCCGTAGCCGCGCTCGCATTTGCCATGGCAGACGACACGGCGCGAGCCGAATCCCTGGCTCAAGACTTGGGGAAACGCTTCCCGCTGAACACGCAGATGCAGTCGCTTTGGCTGCCTGCGATTCAGGCGCAATTGGCGCTGGACAGAAAGAATCCGGATGCCGCCCTGAATGTTCTGCAACCCGCTTCACCCATTGAATTAGGCACCCTTGAGTTCAGCGGTACCTGCCTGGATAAAGTGTATGTCCGCGGAGAAACATACCTGGCGGCTGGACAAGGTAGTGCTGCCGCCGGCGAGTTTCAGAAGATTCTCGACCACAGGGGCATTGTATGGGGCTGCTGGACGGACGCGTTGGCACATCTGGGCGTGGCTCGGGCTGATGCTTTGCAGGCTAGAAGCTTGCAGGGGGCGGATGCTGATGCTGCGCGGGAGCGGGCGCTTGCCGCTTACAAGGATTTTTTGACGCTTTGGAAAGACGCCGACCCTGATATCCCCATCCTAAAAGAAGCCAAGGCGGAGTACGCGAAGCTGCAGTGAGTGGGAGCTGGCTGGCGAACTGGTGTACCGCAGGCGACCTCAGCGGCTAAAGCCTTGCCTGAAACAAGGCCTTTAACGCAGCGCTGGAAGCGCTGCTCCACCTGTTCCGGGTGCCTTACAATGCACTAGAAATAGGGCAGCGGCGTTTTTTATACTTCGGCTCAGGTATTTGGGTTCGGTTGTGGCAGCGCTGCCGTAGTGTCCGTTTGGACATTGGGTCGGTGGCGCTTTGCTTTTTCCCACCCGATCAATCACGGGGGCTGAAGCCCGCTTCATTCGGGAGCTTGACGCGGCGCTGAAGCGCCGCTCTTCCACGGTACTACACACATTTGCCAATTTGTTTCGTGTCACATTTGCCGATTTGTCCCGCACACGTTTGCCAATTTGTCCCGACGTTGGCGGTGTCTACTTCGATGACTTCCCGGAGCCTGAGGTGTGTTGCGGGTCGTAGGGGGGCTTGTCGGGGCTGAAGTTGGTGCTTAGATAATCGATTAGAGCATCGTGGTCGGCGGGATCGACTACTGCGCCCCATTTCGTCATCTTGTCTACTTCTTTCGTCCACGCGGGCTTGCTTAGGCGCTGCTGGAGGATTATGCGGGCCTCGTGGCATTCCAGACAGGACGTGGTGGCTTTCGCTTGCATTGCGCCGGCGGGGAGATCGGCGTTTGCGGGGGCGGGCTTTTGAGCTTGCAGGAAGATCGGAGAGGCGAGCGCGAGCAGGGTGATCGCGGCTAACGTTGTTGCGAAGGAGTTTGTCGCGTGAGGGGCTTTCCGGGCTTCGGGGAGGCTGGCGGAAACAGCAGGTCCCTCCACTCCGCTTCCCGTTCCCTTCGGGCACAGGGAGCTCCGGTCGGGATGACAATCCATATCGGGATGACAATCCGTAATGAGTTCCGGCCGCTGCGTTCTATGCAACATGGATCTTCACCTGGTCGACGGCGTTGTAGAGGTAGCCGCTGGGATTCCAGACTGCTGTGTCGGGTTGGGTGCGTCCCTGGGTGTCGGTGGCGCGCGAGAGGATAGAGTAGTCGCCGCTCTTGGCGGCTTTCCAGTCGTAGCTCCAGAGGCGCCAGGCATAGTGGGATTGGTCGTGGCCTAGTTTGGCGGGGCTCCAGGTTGCGCCGGCGTCGGTGGAAATCTCTACCTTGGCGATATCGGTTTCGCCGGCCCAGGCTGCGCCGTGTACAGCAACCTTGCCCGCTTTCAGGCTGGCGCCGTCGCTTGGTCCCGCGATCACTGACTTCACGGTGAGTGCGGTTACGGGATGGGTATCCTCGGGCTTGACCGCGTCGCCGGGCTTCACGGGCTGGTTGGGCAGGCGGTAGGCGGGGCTCATGAAGTTGCCGACGAATTCGGCTTCGAGCACTTTGATTTCGGTGAGCCACTTGCAGGAGGCCGCGCCGATCCAGCCGGGGACTAGAGCGCGCGCCGGGAAGCCGTGATGCTTGGTGAGCGGAGATCCGTTCATGTGGGTGGCGATTAGGGTATCGGAATCGAGAGCCTTTTCGATTGGGATGCTGCGAATGAAGGGAGGGACTTTGCCGGGGACTTCATCGAGTCCGCGGAACATGACGTGTTTGCCGGTGACCTTCACTCCGGCGTGCTGCAAGACTTCCGACAGGCGTGGACCAGAAAAACGGGCCGTTCCTACAGCGCCTTTGCCCCACTGGATGCCGGGGACCTGGGGGCGATGCAGACTGCGGCCGTTGCCGGCGCACTCCAGTGTGTTGACCACGGAGTGGGTGTCGAACTTTGCGAGCTCGGCCAAACTCAGGGTGAGGGGCTTGTCCACTTCACCACCGATGGAGAGACGCCAGTCGCTGGCATCCAGTTCGCTCGGTTCGTGCATGTGGTTGCGGACGAAGAAGTGCGGGACCGGAGTGAGCCAGGTGTTGAAGTATTCGACCGGGCTTTCGAGATCGACGAAACGGAAGGAGCGAAGGACCATGCCGTCTTCGCCGGGGAATTCTACTGACTGGTCTGTGGGAAGCGCCCAGGTCAACATTGAGGGTGCTGCGCCTGCGGCTAGCGCGGCTGCGGAGATTTGTTTGAGGAAGTTGCGTCTGGAGTTCATTGGTCCCTCAGGGGCTAAAGCCCTCAATGCCGATGCTCTACGCGGCGCTGAAGCGCCACTCTTCCACGGCACCGCATACATGGTACGGCAACGCACACATTGGAACGGCAACGCATTTGAGAGGCGCTGCGGCGTTTGTGAACCGTTCCGCAGACCGTGGAGGCGAATCCGTTCCCTAACGCGCCTTAAAGACAGCCTGGTGCGAAAGTTTGTCGTAGAGTAAGTTAACACCACCGGCCCGGAAAAGGAGAGTGAGCCAAAACCGGACCGGCGGCGTTTCCGAAGGGAAGGCGCCCCTCAGAAAGTTGATGGGTCGTTGAATCCTGCCGGTTAGAACCTGGTGGTCCCGCGTCTACGATGACGCGGGACCACTTTGAGTTTTTAGGGCAAGTAGTAACGGAACGAAGTGAAGATCATGCCGTCCAGCCCCTCTGGAGAGACGCCGGGTTGCGTGCTTCCTCCGGGACCAACGCCAGACCAGGTCTGACGGGTTACGTAGGAGTATTGGGTGCCGAAGCGGAAACTGCCCTTGGGTCCGCTGTAGAACTTGTACCAGAAGCCGGCTGTACCCTCGATGACCGCTCGCGTGTCGGCGATGCAATTGGCGAGTGTAGTCGGAGTGAAACCGGTAGCCACGGTAGGAGGCAATTCCGTGTAACAGCCCGCATTGCTGAACAGGGGCGCGCCGTAGCCGACTTGCTTGCCCGAGATGGGATCGAAGCTCGCGGTGCGAGAGGCATACTCGGCTCCGGTGTAGAAGTAGATATCGAGCTTCCTGCCGTGCAACTCGAGCGAGGTCAGGCCTTGCAGGTTCTTGATGAGATGGAGGGTTCCATCCGCGTTAATCGAGAGATCGGAGAGCTGAGCGGCGCCGTAACGGCCCACTCCGCTGCCGCCGAAGCCGTGCAAGCCGAAGGCGATGTGACCATGGTCGAAGTGCCAGCGGGCATTGACGCCAATGCCGCCGCCTTCCTTCGAGGCGTTATAGGCCTGAACGGCGCTGGCTGCGGTGAGAGTGCCGCAGGCCGCGCTGGCGAAGTTTTCCTGGCAAGGGAACACCCGGTCGGCGAAGCGGTCGGCCAGGCCGTAGATCTCGTAGTGACCAAAGCCGGGATCAAAGGAGAGCTTGGCGATGATATCGGGCGAAGGATTGGCGGTGTAGTTGGAGGTGGTGTTGTAGCTGTTGCTGGCGCCGGCTTCGCCGAGCAGGAAATTATCGGCGTTTTGGTGGGTGGTGAGGGTGCCCTGCGCGTTTTCCACGGCCACCGCGAACGCGGCCTTGCCAAAGTCTTTGGTCAAACGAATGCCATACTGGCGCGCGAAAGTGAAGCCGACGGTGTATCCCGGGTCGATCGTCTTGGGGCGGACATCGTTGGTTTTGCCCATGTCGTCGTCGGGAGCGATTCCCACCGCGTCCTCCGTGACCAGGCTCCAGGCCTGGCCGCCGAGGAAGCTCCAGCCACTATCAAACTTGGCTTGGGCCCACGCCTGGCGCAGACGGAGAGTGTAGCTATTGGTTTGGGTCGCAGTGGAAGTGACACCGGCCGACAGGAAGTCGGACGAGATGTAGCTGGAAAGATCCACGTTCTTCAAGCGGCCGTTCACAAACACGGTAGCCTTGGACTGGCGGGCTGATCCAAAGAACTCCGGCAGCGCACTTTGGGAGGCGCCGGGCATGGTCAGGGAGTTGAAGGGCGTAGTTATGTCCGCGCCCAGTTCTCTGGAGCGCCGCACAAATTCGGCGGCGGCGTACCCGCCCGGGGTAATGTTGACGCCCTTAAGGCGGAGGGTTACCTCACTCTCCATGGCCTTGTTGAGCACCTGTTGCTCCTGCTGCGCCGCGGCCTGGGTGGTCTTGATCTCAGCCACCTGGCCCTTCAGATCACCCACCGCCTGCTGCTGTTGGCTGGCCTGGCTTTGAGCGGCAGCGGCCGCGTCAGCGGCCGCGGCAGCCTGCGCCTGCGCCTGCTGCAAACTCGCCTGAGCCTGCTGCAAGGTCTGCTGCGCCTGCTGCAAGGTTTGCTGGCTCTGCTGCACCTGCTGGGTTAGTTGCTGAATCTGTTGTTGCTGGGCAGCGATCGCATCTTTCAATGCCTGAACGTCGGCGGCGGTCACCTCTGGTGCCGCGGGCTTATGTTCTTTCCTTGGAGCCGGCGTGTTTGGCGCCGTCTGAGCCCAGGCACCGACGGAAAGTGCCGCCAGGGTCAGAGCGGTGAGAAAAAGGTTCTTGGTTGGTTTCATGGTTTTAATCCTCTCCTTTAATTTGTGAAACGAACGATTACTTCTACTTCCCTTGGGAGAAACAAAAGCTCTTTTCGCGAACCGGAAGCAGCGGGGTGGCGCAGTTTATCCTGCTGACCAGCCTCACCACTCGGAAATCGACGGTGACTGATTATTGGAAGCGCCTTACTGGTAATTTGCCGTGACGGGGAACACACCTTTTTGTTTTCCGAGCACTGACCGCCACGCAGGTATCGCTTCCATTATCACAATCGACGTACTAGGGATTCCAAACAATACTCCTTTCCTATTAAAGGAGTGTTAATTTTTCGGAAAGCCCAGGGGGAGTTTTCCTTCAGACGGAGACTTAGGTCGACGGGGTCAAACGTGCTGCAAACCGCGCTCCTTGCTCCTTGGATTTGAACACCACTCCATCGACCACGTACGCGATGGCAATGATGAGAATCATGACGGCGATGACCGCCCTGGTCTGGTTCAAGTCCGTCCCAATAGTATTTGACGCATCTCCAACTAAAATAAAGCGTTTAGATCGAATCTGTAGCCTGGTGAATGAGAAGCAGACTAAGGAGAAATCCACTATTCGCCTTTCTGGCTTCCAACCACCATGGGCAGGACACTACCCTTTTCTTTTTCCTTCTTCTTGCCGGCAGGGCGCTTGAGCTTGGCACGCGGCCCTGAACCGGAAATCAGGTCTGCCAGCGTGGTGTTTTCAAGAATCTTGGCGGCCGCGTCGCGCACGTCGAGGAAAACCTGATAAAGAGCGCGATGGGGAAGATCGCGGTCGATCAGCGCGCGCAGTTGCTCAGCGTCAGCAAAGGGGGCCACGGGGCCATCGATAAGGCGCATGATCTCGCTCAAAGGAATGTCGCTGGGCTCGCGGCGCAACTGGTAGCCGCCCTTGGCTCCGCGGACGCTTTCGACCATGCGCGCGTTCTTCAACTCGAGGAGGATGAGTTCCAGAAACTTTTCCGGGAGATCCTCTTCGTAGGCGATCTCGCGGATCTTGATGGCACCCTGGTGGTGGTGGCGGGCGAGCATCATCATGGCCTGGAGAGCGTAGAGTCCCTTTTGAGAGATTTTCATAGTCGAGGATTATGCCATAAAGTCCATCGCGTTAGTGGACTTTATCGACGTCAAGGGCATTTGCAATTACGGGCCCATGTTTCGGAGCACTCGGACATCTGGTAAGAGTTTTTTATTCAGTAGCTTAGGAAAATCTTCTCGGAGGGCGAAGAACTGGCGTGTGCATCGGATTGCAGTTTCAAGAAGGTATTCTGCGGAATTCGAGGCGCTTGATGCGCCTGGGATTTACCTCTTGGGCGCGACGCGCAACACTTGCAAGGTAATGTTGTCGGGTCCGCCGCGCTCGCGAGCCAGCTTTACCAGAGCGGTGCAGCACTCGGCCGGGGGGTTGGCGCTCACGATTGCCTCCAGTTCTTCTTCCGTGACGACACTCCAAAGGCCGTCGGTGCAAAGGAGGAGGTCGTCTCCTTCTAGCAAGTCCAGGCCCTGTTCCGCGCCGTCGACGGCCACTTCCCTTCCCGCGCCTAGAGCGGCGGTCAGGATGTGGCGCTGCGGGTGCTTCTCGGCGTCTTCGGCGCTGACGATGCCGCTTTCCACCAGGCGGCCGACGTAGGAGTGGTCACGAGTCAGGCGCAGGATGTGCCCTGCGCGCACCAAATAAAGGCGGCTGTCGCCCACGTGCGCAAAATAAAGTTGCCGCCCCCGGAGAACGAGCGCGGTGCAAGTCGTGCCCATGCCGTGGAAGGCGGGATGGCGCTCGGCGAAATCCTGAATGCGGGCGTGGGCGGTGGCGAACGACTCCCGCAGGGTCGCTTGGGGATCGTCACCGGAAGCCTGATCGTAAACTTCGCGAACGGTCTCAACCGCCAGGCGGCTGGCTTCCTGGCCGCCCTCGTGTCCACCCATGCCGTCGGCAATCACGGCTAATCGTCCCTTGCGCTGGAACTCCTCGTCGCCAGCCGGTTCCCAGTAGAGATAGGAGTCCTCATTGTTTTCGCGATGGCAGCCGACATCGCTCAGGCTGGCCACCTCAACTCCGGGTTTCACATTCATGCAGTCGACAGTCACTTCTTCGCTACCTCAACCAGCAGCGCGGAGGCGATCAGAAATGGCAAGCGGGAAACTGGCTCTGCCGGAAGGACCGAGGCCGCGATACGCTCGGCCATTATAGACAAGAGTGAGCGCAAAGGCGCAAGCCTCAAGCAAGAATCCGGGAAACGTGACAGGGCGATTACGGGATCAAATCGCGGGACCAAGTCACGGGACCACATCTTGGGACCACATCTTGGAACCAAGCGAGCTGATCAGGCCAACCATTCGCGATTGAAGCGAGAATGATCGGGCGTATAATCTTGCCCGTCTGGGAGAGGGTGTCATGAAACTTACAGACACGATTGCGCTGGTGCTGAAAAGTAAGGAGAACGGCAGAGTTCTCTCCGCTACCCCCGACCAGTCTGTGTATGAAGCGATTGAGAAGATGGCTAAGGAGAGCGTGGGGGCGCTGCTGGTTATCTCCGAGGGCGAATTGGTTGGCATCCTTTCGGAGCGTGATTATGCACGCAAAGTGATCCTTAAGGGCCGCTCCTCGAAGGAGACTCTGGTGCGTGAAATCATGACCTCGCCGGTTGTCTTCGTGACGCCGCGACACACGGTGGACGATTGCATGTCGATCATGACCCGGCACCATTTCCGACATCTTCCGGTGATGGGTGAGAACGATGCGGTGGTCGGCATCGTTTCGCAGGGCGATCTGGTGAAGTGGATCGTTTCTGACCAGGCACAAACTATTCAGGAGTTGGAGGGCTACATTTCGGGAAGGTATCCTGGGTAGGTGCAGCTACGGCGCATCGTAGGCTGCGGCCGCGATTTCTCCCAAGGCTTCTCCCGCGATCTTTTGCGTGGCCTCCGGGTCCTCCAGAGATACGGAAACCATGTTGACGTACAGCGCGAGAATCAGGTGCTGGCCGCTGGCGGTGTCCATGTAGCCGGCAAGACCCTTGCCCGTGATCATCAGTCTCTTATTCAAGGCATCATAAACGCCATACGTTCCCGTTTTTGCGTGCACATGGCCTGCGGCGGGCGAATTTACCTGAATCTTGACCAGCGTGCCATCCTTCCCGAGGACCGGCAGGGCGCGATAGAAGATGTCGTAGTCCTTCTGTTTGGACATGTGCAGAAGGTAGTGGACCATGAAGTCGGGAGTGAAATAGGCGTTACCACCTGCTCCGTCGCTCTGCGCTGCTCCGCTCAAATCAAGACCAGCCTTGGTGAGGAATTCGTTCTCGCGATCAAAGCCGGCTTGTTCAATTTGACCGTCCTTGTGCGCGGCCAGGGCGCCTAGAACAGATGGCATGGAGCTGGCATGGAGATTCTGGCTGACCTTCAGGGTGACCTTCACTTCTTCCTTAAGAGATGGCGAGACGTGTTCGGCAACAACTTTATCGGGCGTATAGTTCGAGGCCAGTGCCTTGAAATCGATTTGATCGGCAGGCGGCGCAAGGGTTGACCGCACACCCTGCGCTTTCAAAGCCTCCATCAAAATGGTCGCGGCAAACCGGCTCGGTTCGGGAACCGCGTAGGAATCCATCGTTGGGTTGCCACCGAGCGCTAAGCTGCCGGTGAGGGTTACGCTTCGGGACCCGTCGGGGTTGAGCTTCTCATTCTCGTATTTGAGCGATGTTTTGGAGCCGGCCTTTCCGGTCGTCGCTTGATTGATGACGGTGATGTAGACCGTCTGCGGGGCAATCTTCAATTGCACCGGGGAGTTTTCGGTCGGCCCGGGGCTGACGATGACATCGACTACGTTGTCGTCGACCACAATCGGCGATATCACAACGCCCGTTCCTAATTCCCGGTTGCCTTCGGGAAAGAGCGTGGCATCTACCAGCACTCTACCTTTTACCCGCTTGATGCCTTTTGCGGCGATCTGCCGGGCGAACTCATTCATCACCAGCAGTGGATCGCCTGGCAAACCCTTGCTGTCAGGCCCACCGTAGGAGTGATCTTCATCTTCGAAGGCCAGCGTGTCATCGGGCCGGATACGATTCGAGAGATTCAAGTCTCCGCTGGCCACCAGCACGAGATCGCCCTTGAGCGTGCCATTTTTCTGAATTGGTCCCGTGCGATAGATCCTGGTATGGAAGCGATATTCCGCGCCCAGGAGCTCGAGAGCGGTACCTTCGGTGAGCAGCTTGGTTGTGGAACCCGGCACAAACAACTCTTGCGAATTCAATTCATAGACCACACTTCCGGTATCCGCGGAAATGAATTTGATACCGAAGCGGGAGTGAGCGAACTCTGGACGATCTGTAATCTTCTTTATGCGCTGCTCGAGCGATGCAGCTGACTGCGCATGTGCGGTGGTGACGCAGAACGCAAAGGCGCCAGCGATAAGAATCAGTACGAGGATTCGTCGAATAGGGTGCTTAGCATTCATGCAAAACTCCAGAGAGATTATGTGCTCACGTATCACGGGAGCACACTGATCCACATACAATACGCTCTTCGGGCGTGAGTTCCAGCTTGTCTACAGCCGCGGAGAAAAGCAGAGCGCATTCCGCCGGGCGTTATCACCGCCGAAAGTACGTTAGTAACCTTTACCCTTTCGCCATTGAGTAGACAATATATGGGGGCAAAGCCCGTTCTATCGGGCGTTTGGGAGACGTGTGCGTGCGACATAGTGCACGCGGGACGTCGCTAAAGGGCACTCATGGACGATCGCAGGAGCGAACGTTTTGGTCGCTACGAGATCCTGGCCGAATTGGGCCGGGGAGCCATGGGTGTGGTCTATAAGGCGCGCGATCCCAAGATCAACCGCGTAGTCGCGGTGAAAACCGTTTCGTTGACCGGCCAACCGCTGGAGGCGGAGCTCGAGTATCGCGAGCGGTTCTTCCGGGAAGCGGAGGCCGCGGGTCGCCTGTCGCATCCTGGAATTGTGACGATCTTCGATGTGGGCGAGGAGCCGGAGACGCGTGCGCCTTACATCGTGATGGAATTTGTCAGCGGACCCTCGCTCGAAACGATGCTCTCCGGGGACAACCGAACATTGCCGCTGGAGGCGGCTCTGCAGTTGACGCTCGAACTGGCGGAAGCGCTGGATTGCGCGCACGGGCAAGGCGTGGTTCACCGCGATCTGAAGCCCGCAAACATCCTGGTCACGGAAGAAGGTCGTGCCAAGATCGCCGACTTCGGAGTGGCCAAGCTCAATCTTGCCAACCTCACTCTGGCGGGGCGCACGGTGGGCACACCCGCTTATATGTCGCCCGAGCAATTGCATGGCGACGAGGTGGATGGACGGTCGGACTTGTTTTCACTGGGCGTGATCCTGTACACGGTGCTGACGGGTTACAGGCCGTTTCAAGGCAACAGCGCCGCTACGGTTTCATTCAAGGTGGTCAACCGCGACCCGATACCGGCGACCATTCTCGATACCGAGTTGCCTGCGGGAATGGATTACATCATTGCTCGGGCCATGGCGAAAGATCCCGCCGAGCGTTATCAGCGCGGCATGGAGATGGTGCTGGACATCCAGGAACTGCGGGAAGGGCGTGAGCCGTGGAGCAAGAGCAAGCAGCCGGGTTCGTTTGCCAGCTTCGATCCGGCACAGACGACGAGTCTCAGGGCCCGATCGTGGGCCAGGGCGCAACGTTCTGGCGGAGCGAAGTCCCGCTTGGGCAAGCGCGCGCTACTGTCATCCTTACCTCTGGGGCGCGATGGAGTGGAGAAATTACTGGCGAAGATGCGGAAGAATTCTTTCGCGGGCGCTTTGCTCCTGGTTGGCCTTCTCGTCCTTGGAATCGGATTGGGCTACGCGGCTTGGCCGCCAAGAACGCCGCCCAAGAGTCTCGCCGGAACGAGAGAACTCAAAACGCTTTCACCGGAAATTGCGCCCGTCCTGCCTACGAACGGGACTACTACGCCCGCGCACGCAGGCTCAAAGGTTTCTCCGGCAATGTTGGATATCGAGGTGGACCATAAATTCTCGGAGGCTCATCTCTCGATTTGGGTTGATGATCGCCTCACTTATACGCATTTGTTGGCGGGGACAGACAAGCAGCATCTGGTTGTGTTCCACCATGTCGAGGGTCATGAATTCCATGCTGTACAGATCTCCGCGGGGAAGCACCTTCTACGAGTGCGAGTGACGTCCGCGGCGGGCTCGTATGACCAGTCCCGCATAGTGGCGGGCGAGTTTGCCAGCGGGAAGGAAAACATGCTGAGGATCAACTTCAGCAAGCAGGGCGAGATGCAACTGAGCCTGCAATAGTTTCAGGGTTCGACGCGCTGGACGACTTCAACCATTCACAGGGAATATGCGATGTCCGGGGTCGGTTCGAGGGTGTAGCCGGAGCGGGCAGCGTCGTCGTGAAACATCTGCACCGTTTCCAAAGAGTAGTCGTGCAAATCCTTGCCAATCAGGCTGACCTTCTTGAGCACATCGGAAGTGACGGTAATGATGTGACAGCCAATTTCGTCGGCCTGGAAAATGTTCAGGAGTTCGCGCGGACTGGCCCAGACAAGATGCGTCTTCGGCTCGGGCGCCATTATTTCTAGCGCGGACTTCATCATAGGAACGGGATCGCGGCCGGTGTCGGCAACGCGTCCGGCAAAGACGGAGATATACGACGGCGCGCCGCCGCGCAGCGCTTGCGCGATATGACTTACCTGATCGAGCGTGAGCACGGCGGTCGCGTTCACTTGAATGCCTTCTGCGCTGAGACCACGGATCAAGTCATACATCGGCTCGCGGCGCGTATTCGTGACCGGAATTTTCACATATACATTGGAAGCCCAGGTGGCGATTTTGTGCGCCTGGCGCTCCATTTCGGCTGCATTGTCGGCGAATACTTCGAAGGAGATGGGGCGGTCGGGAATGTGTTGGAGCATTTCCCGCGCGAAGCGCTCGTAGTCGGTGACGCCGGCTTTCCTCATCAACGTGGGATTGGTGGTGAAACCCTTGATGTAGGGCTGCCGATAGAGCTCGAGCATGCTGGCCTTGTCGGCTCCATCGGCGAACACCTGAACCCGTAGTTCAGACACGGATTTCATCGTTGTTGTGAGACTCCTTCAAGCTTGTGAGACTCCTTCAAACTGGAGGAAATAATCCAGTCAGCGGCCTCACGCAGCGAATGCACGGTCGCTTCCGGCGGTTGCGCCGGCTTTTTCTCCCGGTAACCGTAATCGATCAAAACCGTTTTGCAACCTGCGTTGTGGCCGGCATCGATGTCGCGCCAGCGGTCTCCCACAACAAAACTGCGCGAGAAATCGACGTTGTGCCTGCGCTGGGCCTCCAATAGCAGGCCCGGCTGGGGCTTTCGGCAAGCGCAATGATCCGCATCGTCATGATAGCAGACGAAGATGCCGTCGATGGGCAGAGAAGACGCGATCGCGTTATGGATGGATTCGACGGCTTCGCGCGACTGCGTGCCCCGCGCAACATCGGGTTGGTTGGTGATGACAAAGAGATCGAATCCGTGCGCCTTCAGGTCGAGCAATGACGGCGCGACCTCGGGCAACACTTCGAGCTCTTCGACTCCTGACGGTGGGAACGGCTTGCCGTCGCGCATTACGGGGCGGTTGATTACGCCGTCGCGGTCGAGAAAAACTGCCGGACGGGGTGGGCCGCTGCCGGGTGAGGTCGACTCCCATTTCGTCTCTTTCTGCTTAATCGCCGGATGCGAGACCAGCAGATGCCACACGACTGCCTGAAAAGCTTCCGTGTGCGGGGTGATGTGGGCTGGGTTGACCGTGGGAATGATGATGCAAACATCGGCAACCTTTGAGGTGTGGCCGCCGTCGCGACCGACGATTCCCAGGATTTTTGCGCCTACAGATTTTGCGTATTGCAGCGCGGCGACCAGATTGGGGCTGACATTTTTTTCGCGATCGCCGCCGCCCACTGAAAGCACAAGCACTAAATCGTTGGCGCGCAGGCGGCTTGTGCACAACCAAGCCTCGAAGACCGTTGCCCAACCTTCGTCGTTCACTCGCGCTGTTAGCTCGGAGATATTGTCAGTGGGCGCGTAGGCCTCAATTCCAGCGATCTTGCGGAAATCGTTGACCGCATGGGATGCGTTGGCTGCGCTGCCTCCTACGCCGAGGATGAACATGCGTCCGCCGGAGGCGCGCGTCGAGGCCAGCAAGGAAGCGGCATCTTCGATGCTGGCGGTGTCCAGGCGGTCGATTACATCTTTGGCTTCTGCCAGAAACTGCCGCGCGAATGTCTTTCCTGTCGTCATTTACTGTTCTTGTTTCGCTTCTCGCGCCGCCAGAAACTCAGCTGTTTCCCGCAGCCCCGCGGGCGAGCCGATCTCGTAAAACCGCTCGGTTACCTCAAACGCCGCTAGTTGCTTGCGTTGCAGCAAATCGAAATACACCTCGGTAAGATCACAAGCTTTTCCGGCCGGCAGATTTTCAAACGCCCCGGCGCGGAAGACTCCAAGCCCGTAGTCAATGTAGTGCATGCGCGGAGTACGGTTTGTTTTGCTGTACGCAAGAATCTTTCCTCCTTCGACCCCGCCTGCCTCGAACTCGACGTTGCTGGTGTCCCACTTTCCCTCGTTGCGAAAGACCGTCATCATGCCTAACACTCCAGCGCGCTCGAAGTTCCGCGCGATGGCCGCGTAGTCACAGGGCAGATAGGAATCGCCGTACATAACGAAAAACGAATCTCCTAACTTCGGCAAGGCATTTCTAATGGCCCCCGCTGTGCCCAACAATCCGGGCCCATCGAATGAGTAGTCTACCTGAAGGCCCAACGCGGCCCCGTTGCCGATTGCCCTCTGCACCAGTTCGCCTAGATATCCCACGCAGAGCACGACGCGCCGGATGCCCTTCGACTGCAACAGGCGCAGTTGATGCACGGCGAAAGGCTCGCCGTTTACTTCCAGCAGCGACTTCGGCACGCGCTCGGTCTTCGGACGAAGGCGCGTCGCGAGGCCACCCGCGAGAATTGCAACCGTCAACAAATGAGCTCTCCTATGAATGTGCGACGACTGTGGTTCCGGCAAAGTCAAACTGCGCGCGAACTTCGCGGAGCCCTGCACGTCGCATCGCCGCTCGCAGACGTGTCTTCTCTTCCGTATAGAACATGAGAAATCCACCTCCGCCGGCACCAATAAGTTTGCCGCCGAGCGCTCCATTGGCTTTTGCGAGTTCATAGAGTTGATCGATTTCACTGCTGCTCATGCCGGGAGACCGTTTCTTCTTGTGCTGCCAGTGCACATTCATCAAATCGGCGAACTTTCTCAAGTCGCCGGCCAGCAGAGCGTCCCGGCTCTCTACGCCCAACTGCTTGGTGAAGTGAAGATTCTCGATCATCTCAGAATTGTTCTGTTTGGTTCTTGAATCCTGGTCGCGAAGAATGTCGGATGCGTTGCGCGAGCTTCCGGTGAAGAACAAGAGCAGGTTGTCTTCGAGATTGGCCAAGGTTTCGGCTGGGATTTTCAGCGGTTCGACGAGCACCCGATCATCCGGCAGAAACTGGAAGCAAGTGATTCCGCCAAAAGCGGCAATATACTGATCCTGCTTGCCGATGGGCTCTTTTAGCAACTCCAGTTCGATGTGACAAGCCTGCTCGGCGAGGTCTCGCGGCGGCACGAAATCCCGCTTCAGCGTGTGTAGAGCGCACAACAGGGCCGTCGTGAAACTGCCGGAGGATCCCATCCCGGTGCCGGCTGGAATGTCGGAAAGGCTGACGATTTCGAGGTAGGGCCCGGTTATTCCAGTCAGCTTCAAAGCCTCGCGAATGATAGGATGCTGGATTTCGTCGACCCGCTCCACATCTTCGAATTTGGAGTACTTCACGATGATGCGGGCGCGAAAAGCCTCGTTGATGGTGATGTAGACGTAGCGGTTTATCGCCGCAGAGATGACAAAGCCAGTATGCTGCCGGTAATAGGACGGGAGGTCTGTACCGCCACCGCCGAGACAGATTCTCAGCGGACTCCGGGTGATGATCATCGAATGGACCCGCATCCGGGGTCATAGGCACTTGCAGAAATCATTCGTAAATCATATGCGAAGCAGTCTTGCAGGTCGAGGGTGAGAGCCCAGGGTGATAACCGCTATGACCGAGCTCCCTCGGGATTGACATTCAGTCCGTGCTAGCTTGTAGCATAAGGTCGCAAAGGATGAAATTCGATTGGACCGAGGGTGCCCTTGCGAAAGGCCTGAGGCTTTATGATGCGGGTGAGTTCTTTACCGCGCATGAGGAATGGGAAAGCGTTTGGTTGCTGTTGCCTGAGCCGGAGAAAACGTTCTTGCAGGGGCTGATTCAGGTGACGGCGGCGTTTCATCATCTGCAACGCGACAATCGATTGGGAACTGTACTCTTGTTGCAAGCTGCGTTGCGGCGGCTGGACCGCTATCCGGAGGCTTTCGGCGGGATTTCTGTCACCTTGCTTCGCGATGACATACGCGAGCGCTTGCGGACACTGGAAGCGGATGAGCCGGCGGCCACGCTCGTTTCACCACGCATAAGGCCGAGCTAGCATGAGGAGAGAATGAGCCAGGAAGAACACGATCGTGAACTGGGCATGCGGCAGAAAATCACGCGGCGCGACTTTCTAAACGGCGTTAGTTTTGCCGTGGGAACCTCGCTGCTGGCAGCGAATCCGTTGTGGTTGGAGGCTTTCGGGATTCCGCAGTCTCCGTTCGCTCCGGAAAAGGATCCTACCTACTATCCGCCGGCTAAGACCGGAATGCGTGGGAGCCATGATGGCTCATGGGAGGTGGCCCATGCGCTGCGCGACGGCACGAAATGGCCCGACCCTATCGCCGACGACGAATCCTACGACCTGATCGTGGTCGGCGCCGGCATCAGCGGCCTGGCGGCGGCGTATTTTTATCGCAAGTCTGTCGGGCGCAACGCGCGAATCCTGCTGCTTGATAACCACGACGACTTCGGTGGACACGCTAAACGCAACGAGTTTCAGGCCGGCAACCGCTTGTTGCTTGGCTATGGTGGAACCCAGTCGATTGAGGCGCCAGCGAACTATAGCAAGGTAGCGATAGGACTTTTGAAAGAGCTGGGAATCGATGTGCAGCGCTTCTACAAGTATTACGACCAGAAGCTGTTTGATTCGATGAAGCTGGGAGAATCCACGTTCTTCGACCAGGAAACATTTGGCGTGGATCGGCTTGTGCCTGAAGCTGGCCTGCATTATTTCGGTCCGACCTTCACTAAGGAGACTGCGGCTCAACTCCCGATTGCTGAAGCGGCGCAGCGCGACATCCTTCGTCTGCAGGAAACTGCCGTCGATTATTTTCCCGATCTCAACCCTGAGCAGAAGCGCGCCAAGCTGATCAAGATCAGCTACAAGGATTTTCTGCTGCAATATGTTAAGGTGCATCCCGATGTAGTGAAGATTTTTCAGAAAGCGCCACACGATCTGTACGCGGTGGGGATTGACGCGGTTTCGGCTTATGACTGCGCTAGATATGACTATCCGGGTTTTAAGGGGATCACGCTTCCCAAGCGCCATCGCGACGACGACCCTGAGGAAGAAGAACCTTATATCTTTCATTTCCCCGACGGTAACGCCTCTATCGCGAGAATGCTGGTGCGCTCGCTGGTGCCCGGCGTTCTTCCCGGCAGCACGATGGAGGACATTGTCATCGCCCGCGCGAACTATGCGCGGCTCGACGATTCAGCCTCGCCGGTTCGTATCCGCTTGAACAGTACGGCTGTGGGTGCGAGGCATGTCGGCGATCCTGCGACCGCTAAGGAAGTGGAAGTCACTTATGTACGCGGCGGGCAGGCCCGTCGGGTTCGCGCGGCCAATTGCGTGCTGGCCTGCTACAACATGGTCATCCCTTATTTGTGCCCGGAGATGTCAGAGAAACAGAAAAAGGCTCTCGCTTATTGCGTGAAGATTCCGCTGGTTTACACCAATGTTCAGATCAACAACTGGAAGTCATTCCAGAAACTCGGGATCAGCGGAATCTACGCGCCGGGAGCCTACTTCAGCAATGTGACGCTGGACTTCCCGGTCTCCATGGGAAGCTATCGCTTTCCCAGTTCGCCGGAGGAATCCTGCCTGCTGCACCTGCTCCGCACCCCTTGCGAGCCGGGGCTGCCTTGCAAAGATCAATATCGAGCCGGACGCTATGAACTACTCAGCACAACGTTTGAGACGTTCGAGCGCAACGTGCGCGATCAGCTTGGCCGGATGCTTTCAGCTGGCGGCTTCGACCCCGCCCGCGACATTCAAGCCATCACCGTGAACCGCTGGCCTCATGGATACGCCTACGAGTACAACTCGCTGTTTGAGCCTCTCGACCGTCCGGCGTCGGAGCGCCCGTGCGTGATCGGGCGCCAGGCATTCGGCCGCATCCACGTTGCTAATTCTGACGCCGATGGCCATGCCTACACGAACATTGCCATTGATCAGGGGTACCGGGCTGTGACGGAAATTGTGGCCAGCCCAAAAAAACAAACTCCAAAAGCATGAACGCTGAGACGCGCTCAGCATCCAGCTCTCAGCACTCTTGTTTGGGTTCTATTCTGGCAGTTTTTGTTCGCCTTTGACCTTAAACTCGGCCTCTGCCAGAGGGGCGGCAGTTCCCGGTTGTCCACCTCCCACGCTGACGTGGTAGGCGCCCTTGGCCACGATTCGGTCTCCGCTTTCCTCCACTTCGCTTAGATCGCGCGCATTCAGAGTGAAGGAGACATGTTTGGTTTCGCCAGCGGGCACGCTCACACGGGTGAAGGCGCGCAGCGCGCGAATCGGAGTAGCGGGCGATTTTGGAAAACTCAAATATAGTTCTGCTACCTCGTCCCCTTCCCGGTTGCTGATGTTTTTTACATCCGCTTCCACGGTCAGGGAGTCGCCAGCCTTCAGGTCGGTGGTTGAGAGTTTCAGATTGCTGTATTCGAATTTCGAATAGCTGAGGCCATAGCCGAAGGGATACAAGGGCTGGCCTGCGAAATAACGGTAGGTGCGGTTCTTCATCGAATAGTCTTCGAATTCTGGTAACTGGTCGACGCCTTTGTAAAACGTGACCGGCAAACGGCCGGCCGGATTGTTCACGCCTGCCAGCGTTTGGGCGATGGCAGTGCCGCCCTCCTCGCCGGAGTACCAGGCGTCGAGCATGGCATCGGCGTGCTCGCTGGCCCAGTTCACCGAGAGTGCGCTGCCGTTCATCAGCACGACAACGAGCGGCTTGCCCGTACCCTTTAGAGCTTCCAGAAGGTCCTCTTCTTCTTTTGGCAAGTCGAGGCTGGTGCGGTCGCCGCCCTTAAAGCCGGGGACGTCGACTTTCATCTCTTCGCCTTCGAGTTGCGAGGTAATGCCCACGACGGCCACAAGAACGTCAGCATCTTTTGTCAATGCAATGGCGGTTGGGATGGGGTCGGCGACGAGGCGAAGCCATACCAGCCTTATGCCGGTTCCTCCCTGCCCGTATTCCAGCTTGATGGCGTAGCGATGTCCTTTTTCCAACGTGACGGTCGCTTTTGTCGGCTTGGGATCGTGCAAGATGAAATCATCCACAATCAGTTTGCCATCCAGCCAAAGTCGGTTCATGGAACCCACGTTGCCAATTTGATAATCGCCCGACTCATCGGGGGTGAGGAATCCAATCCAGCGCACGGAAAAATCTCCCATTCCAGGAGGCGGAGCGATCGAGGAGCGCTCGGGATGGAAGCGCTGCAGGTCGATAGCTTTGTCTACGCGGACCAGTTGCGGCGTGCCTTCGAAGTTTGTACCGGCAAAGTACTCACCTTTCAGGCCGGGCTGTCCGTCGTCAGTCGAGAGCACGGTGGCGGGAATAAGATCTTCGGTCCTCAGGAAGTTCATGCCGGGTGTGTAGGTGACCTGGGCTGAGGTGAATTGTTGGCGAATACCATCCAGCGCGGAAGTTGCATGGGAAGCCGTGCCGCTGTAGTTGCCATGCAGCACCTTAACTGATTCGGCGAGCGGGCCGACGACGGCAATTTTCTTGACATCCGGGCTCAACGGAAGCGCGCCGTTATTTTTCAGCAGCACGATCGACTCGCGCGCCGCTTTCAATGCGAGCGCACGGTGCGGCTCGCTATCGATTTCTGATTCCGGCGTTAAGGCATATGGAACCATCTCCGGAGGATCGAACATTCCCAGGCGGAAGCGAGCTGTGAACGAGCGTTTCAGGGCAACGTCGATATCTTTTTCAGTCAGAAAGCCTTGCTTCACCGCATCGAGGAATTTTACATAGTCCGAGTTATCGGTGGCTTTGGTGAAGAAATCGGCGCATTCATTGTCCATGCCGGTTTTCAGCGAAACCGCGCCGGCTTCGGCCATGCTCTTGGTGTAGTGGTGGCCGTTGAAGATGTCTGCCACGGCATCGCAATCGGAGACGACGTATCCGTTGAACTTCCACGCGCCCCGCAACTGATCCTGGAGCAGAAATGTGCTGGCGCAGGCGGGTTGGCCGTTCACGCGGTTGTAAGCGCACATTACGGACTCTGCCTTGCCCTCGGTAACGGCGGCTCGGAACGCCGGGAGATAGGTGTCTTCTTCGTCATGCTTCGACACTTTCACATCGATGCTGTGCCGCGAGGGTTCGGGTCCGCTGTGCACGGCAAAATGCTTGGGCGTAGAGACTACGCGAAAATACTTGGGATCATCGCCTTGCATTCCGGTAACGAAGGCTACTCCCATACGACCGGTTAGAAATGGGTCTTCGCCATAAGTTTCCTGGCCGCGTCCCCAGCGCGGATCGCGGAAGATGTTGATGTTCGGCGACCAGAAGTCCAAACCTTCCATGATGTTGCTGTGGCCGGCGCGCATTGACTGGTTATGTTTTGCTCGCGCCTCTATGCTGATCACCACGGCCATGTCGTGGATCAAAGGAGCATCAAAGGTTGCCGCGAGTCCGATGGGCTCGGGAAATACCGTGGCAGTTCCGGCATTGGCTACGCCGTGCAAGGCTTCGCTCCACCAGTCGTAGGCCGGAACCTGCAATCGCGGGATGGCGCGCGCCTGGTTCACCAGTTGAGATGCTTTTTCTTCTAGCGTCATCCGGGAGATGAGGTCGTCAACCCGGTCGCTGATAGGCAGCGCTGGATTCAGATACGGCAGAACGCTCGACGGCGGCGCGGTTTGCGCGACTGAACTGAGTGCGGCGGCAAACAGCACGGCAAGAATCGCAATCAAATGCGTCGTAAACATCCGAATACGGTATTCGTGCATGATGGCTCCTTACGGCAGTAGCTTGTAGGTGGTCTAGGACTGTCGCTTGGGCGCGAACTTGAAGCAATAAATAAGGCCGAACACCAGCAACGCCGCGCCCCACCACACACTGGCGTGCAAGTTGAAGAGGACCACTCCAGGATTCACCGGAGGGTATACAAGCTGATAAATTCCAGCAGCGAGGATCAGCGCGCCATTCACTGCCAGCGAAATGCCAATGAAAAACCAGATGGAAACCATGCTGCGTGCCTCCGTTTGGAAGTAAATTCCGCCGAAATCTGGCTACCAGAAAATGATGTTCAGTATGAAGAAAACGACGGCCACCACCGCCGCCCAGAAAAGAGGCTTCTGGTAGAGAGGAACTTCCTCAACGGCGGGGATTTTCGTCAGCCCGTATACCAGGCCAGTCAATTCGCCATCAGGTATCGGTTTTGTCGCCAGACTTACCACCACGGTGACGACTACGCACACCAGGAACGACCAGAGTGCCTGAAACATGTCCTGGGCGAGGGCTTTGGCGTGCGGCGACAGCGCCACATAGCGCAGAGCCGAAGGATCGACTCTTACCCACTCCCACATGCTGATTGAAGAGAGCGTGCCGCACAGTAGCCCCCAGAATCCGCCGGCACCGGTCGCACGTTTCCACAGCATGCCGAGTATGACCGTACCGAACAGCGGAGCAATGAAGAAGCTGAACAGCGCCTGCACGTAATCCATGATGCTGGCGGACCTCATCACAAGATACGCCGTTCCCACGCTGATCAGGACGCCGATCACCGTGGTCCAACGCCCCATGTTGACGTAATGATGATCGCTGCCCTTGCTATTGATGAGCGGGCGGTAAATGTCGTAGGTCCAGACGGTGGTGAAGGCGCTGACATTTCCAGCCATGCCGGACATGAAGCCGGCAATCAGCGCCGTTACTCCAAGGCCGAGAAGTCCTGGACCGCAGTAACGCGCGAGCATAAGCGGGAGAACGTCGTTGTAGCTGTGGGCGCCAGTCGCCGCGGCTACCGATTCCCCAACCAGTTTCTCCGGCAGCACGGCCAAGCCCAGCAGGCCCGGAAGGATTACGATGATCGGAACAAACATCTTGAATCCGGCGCCGATGATGGGTGCCATCTCTGCACTGCGAATGTCTTTCGCGGCCAGAATGCGCTGAACAACCAGGAAGTCCGTTGTCCAATAGCCCATCGAAATGACTGCGCCCAGCCCGAACACAATGCCGACCCAGTTGATTCCCATGGGATTGTTGCTGAATGAACCCAAGCCAGCCCAAAGATGGACGTACTGTTCCGAGGCTCTGTGCGCAATCAACAGCTTGAGGTTGCCCCATCCTCCGGCTTCGTATAGCCCAAGAATCGGAATCAGCAGAGCCCCTGCCCAGATGAGAAAGAACTGCAGCACCTCGTTAAAGATGGCGGAGCGCAGACCGCCCAGCGTCACGTAAATGCCGACCGTCAGAGACGAAACCCAGATGCTGAAATTAATATCCCATCCGAGCACGATCTGCATGACCTTCGCCATGGCAAACATGTTGACGCCGCTCATGAGCACGGTCATGAATGCGAATGAAATTGCGGAGAGGGCGCGGCTGGGTTCGCCGAAACGAAGCTTCAGATATCCCGGCACCGAGTGCGTTTTGGAAATGTAATAGAACGGCATCATCACCAGCGCGAGGAACAGCATCGCCGGGATGGCGCCGATCCAATACCAGTGCGTGGCCAGAATGCCGTATTGGTAGGCCGAGCCCGCCCAGCCCATCAACTCGAGCGCGCCTAGATTGGCTGAGAGGAAACTGAGACCTGCTACCCACGCCGTCATCTCGCGGCCAGCCATGAAGAAGTCTTCGCCAGTGTTGGCCCGGCCTTTTAAGTACCAGCCGATGGAGATCACCAGAACAAAATAAAAAACTACAATGACTACGTCGACGGGAGCAAGATGTACCAGCCGGGTTGGCACAGCGAACGCTAGCAGTGGCGTCATTGCTTGTTGTCCCTCAATTGTCCGTAAAGTGTACGACCCTACCTTACACCGAGCAGCAAATCAACCGTCAGTTGATCGAGACGCTCGTACGGCAACCGCTTTTTGAGGATCTCGTCCTTATCAAAAACGTGCACTAGCAGGCGGGACGCACCATCCTTCGAGTACTTGCCCGTCTTGAACGTATCGTTCCCTTTGCCTGAAATCTCTTTAAGGATGCCTTGTATCTCTTTGTCTGCGTTCCAGTGATGAGCTTTTTCTTTCAAGATCAGATAGGTTCGCATGCAGCCGCGGGCGAAATCTTTTACCCCTTCATAGTCCTCGGTCCGGTAGGCGTGGGCGTCGAAGTGGCGCGGACCGTCGTAGCCAACGTCCTCAAGAAACTTCACTAGCCAGAATGCCGATTTTAGATTCGACGACCCGAAGCGGAGATCCTGATCAAACCGGCCGGGCATTTGATCGTTCAAATCGATGTGGAAAAGCTTACAAGCGTCCCACGCCTGCGCTACCGCGTGCATGAAGTTGAGTCCTGCCATCGTCTCGTGTGCGACTTCGGGATTTACCCCGACCATTTCAGGATGATCAAGCGTGGGAATGAAGCCGAGGTAGTTGCCGGTGGTGGCCATGTAGATGTCGGCCCGCGGCTCATTGGGCTTGGCTTCCAGGGCAAACTTCATCCCATACTTACGCTCGATGTTGTATTCGCAGAGATAGTTGATAGCTTCACGCAGATGCTTGATGGCGTCATCGGCTTTGCGGCAAGCGTCGGTCTCGACGCCTTCACGGCCGCCCCACAGAACAAAAATCTTCGCGCCTAACTCTGCTCCAAGGTCCATGGCTCGCATGGTTTTCTGAATCGCGTAGGCTCGAACTTCGGGATCGTTCGCCGTGAAAGCTCCATCACGGAATATGGGATGGAAGAAGAGCGAGACAGTCGCCATGGGAACAACGATCTTGTTGGCTTCGCAGGCCTTCTTGAAGGAACGGACGATGCGGTCGCGTTCGGCGGGGGTTGCGTCGATTGGAACCAGGTCATTGTCATGCAGGTTGACGCCCCAGGCGCCAACTTCCGCCAGCATGGAGACAAGGTCGTTGGGCGAGATGAGCGGCCGCACAAAATCTCCGAAGGGATCGCGGCCGCGGTTGCCCACGGTCCACAGGCCAAAAGAAAATTTGTGTTCCGGACGGGGCTGGTAGTCTTTCGCACTTGTCATCACGTATTCTCCATGCCGCAATTATCAATTTAAGATGGCTTTCATCGCGGGATATATGCGGCGATACCCGGCATATCCCTTTTCCATAACCGGCAAGTCTTTGGAATTCGGATTCGTGCTTCCGGCGACGCGCACTACGGCATCACAGGCTGCATCGACCGACGACCATGCTTTCGCGCCGACTCCCGCCAGAATTGCGGCTCCGTAGGCAGCGCCTTCTTCCGCCTCGACGATTTCAACTCGCTTTCCGTAAACATCCGCCTGAATTTGCCGCCAAAGCGCCGATCTAGCGCCGCCGCCGCCCAGGCGAATCGTCTTCACGGGGACTTTGATTTCCTGAAAAATCGTGAAAGTATCGCGCAAGCTGAAAGCGACACCTTCCAGAATCGCCCGAATTACATGGGCTCGCATGTGAGACGCGGTCAGGCCAACCAGCATCCCACGTGCCGTCGGGTCGAGGTAAGGAGTGCGCTCGCCCATCAGGTAGGGCGCCCACAGCAGGCCGTCGCATCCGGCAGGAGCCTTCGCCGCCTCGGCGTTGAGCTGCTCATAGGATTCAACCTGACCGTTTGCCGCCATGCCGAACTGATCCCGGAACCAACGAAGCGAAAGCCCTGCCGCCTGGGTCACACCCATCACCATCCAACGGCCGGGAACGGCGTGGCAAAATGTGTGCAGGCGTCCTCCAGGGTCGAGCGCTGGACCATCGGTTGCGGCAAGAACGACTCCGGAAGTTCCGATGGTCGCACTCACGGTTCCGGGCGACACCACCCCGATGCCAGTCGAGCCCGCGGCCTGATCTCCCGCACCTGCCACGACTGGGGTTCCGGCTTTGAGGCCGGTGGCAGCGGCGCCGGCAGCGGAGATTCGCCCGCTGATTTCCGGCGACTCATACAAGGATGGCAAGAGCGACTCGTCCATCTGAACCGCCTCTAACATTTCCTTCGACCAGCGGCGGTGGGCTACGTCGAGCAGTAGAGTGCCGGAGGCGTCGGCCACGTCAGTGGCGCGCTCACCGGTCAACTCAAATCGCACATAATCCTTGGGGAGCATGAGCGAGCGGACGCGGCTCCAGTTCGCGGGTTCGTTCTCGCGGACCCAAAGACATTTGGTTAGCGTGAAGTTGGTCAACGCGGGATTGCAGGTGAGTTGGATTAAACGTGCGGTACCGATTTGCGCGGTCAGTTCGCGGCTCTGCTTCTCAGTCCTGACATCGCACCAGATCAGAGCCGGCCGTACTACGCGCGCTTGCTCATCCAGCAGGACCGCGCCATGCATTTGCCCGGACAAGCCAACGCACGAAATCTGATCGCCGCGCAGACGGCCCTGGGCCAGCGCTTTTGGAACAGCCACACAGCACGCTCGCCACCAGTCGCGTGGATCCTGCTCGGCCCATCCGATTTGGGGTGATGAGAAGGGCCGGTGCTCCTCGGTCGCGGAAGCGACGACACGTCCCCCTTCATCGATAACGAGAGCGCGCGTACCTCCAGTCCCTACGTCGATCCCCAGAAAATACATTCCACCGGTCGCTTTGCTGGCCGCGGATTAGCAGCCTTCGTCGGAGAGCGTGACACAACCAAATCGTTTTTGTTAACGACATGATATATTACCATCGGTTTTCCGGATTACAAGTGCGGGTCTGGCGCTCGTGCGGTGGCAAAAATTTGAAGTCGGTACAGAGAGAAGAGGAATCATGCGTTCAAACGAGGCCGGCCGCTGGCTTGCAATTTTCGCGGTTCTGATTATCCTGCCAGCAGCCATGTCAGCGAAGACCCGTGTTACCAAGCAAGCATTTGGGCACACATCCGAGGGAACCCCGGTCGATCTCTACTCTCTTGAGGATGGCAAGGTCGAAGTCCGCATTATGACCTACGGAGGGATCATCGTTTCCCTGCGCACGCCGGATCGAAATGGAAAGCTTGACGACGTGGTGCTGGGTTACGACTCGGTCGACAAGTATATTGAGAAGACTGCTTATTTTGGAGCGATTGTCGGCCGCTACGCGAATCGTATCGCCCATGGCAGCTTTCAGCTCGATGGCAAGACGTACTCCATTCCTAAGAACAACGGCGACAACGCACTGCACGGTGGAATCCGCGGCTTCGATAAAGTGGTCTGGGGTGCGAAAGAAGTCCCGGACGGAATCGAACTCACCTATGTGAGCAAGGATGGTGATCAAGGTTTTCCGGGCACGCTCACGACCATCGTGCGCTATACCTTGAGTGGCGGCGGGTTGCGAATCGAGTATTCAGCGACAACCGCTAAAGATACCGTCCTTAATCTAAGCAACCATTCCTATTTCAATCTTGCGGGCCAAGCGAAGGGCGACGTTCTGGGGCATGTGATAAAAATTGATGCTTCGCGCATGACTCCGGTCGATGCGGGTCTGATTCCTACCGGAGAACTGAAGTCAGTAGAAGGCACGCCCTTCGACTTTCGAAAGCCGCATGCCATCGGAGAGCGAATCAATGCCGATGACGTCCAGTTGCACCTGGGCATGGGATACGATCACAACTTCGTATTGGATCATGCGGCAGGCCAGATGGCGGAGGCAGCGGAAGTGTACGAGCCGACCACTGGCCGGATCCTGCAGGTGCTTACCACCGAACCTGGAGTCCAGTTCTACACGGGAAATCACCTTGATGGATCAATTAGCGGGAAAGAAGGCCGCGTCTACAAACCGCAATTTGCGTTTTGCCTGGAAACGCAGCATTTTCCGGACTCGCCTAACCATCCTGCCTTTCCCTCGACAGAGTTGAAACCCGGGCAAGAGTTCCACAGCATAACGGTCTTCCAGTTCAGCGCTGGCACGCGTTGATGCATGGGGTTGAGCCGGGGAGACGCATGATCACAAAACAAGTTATTCGGCTTGTTGTGCGGCGACGTAGGCTCTAAGTTCCTCGAGGTCTTCGGTCAGCATTCTGGCGAACTCAATCCCATTCCCGACCTGAGGGTCGCAGGTGACAACTCTTCCCACTGCAAGCAGCGTCCCGTCGATCTGGAGACTCATTTCGAGGGTAGTCCCGATGGGAAATGGGAACATGGTCTCGATGTAGCAACCGATTTCGCTGAGGTCGGAGGTTGCGCCGCGGATAGGAACGTCGCTGCCAGGCGCAAAAAACTCAATGGGGATCTTCACTTTGATGCGCTGGCGCGCTCTACGCTCGGGCTGGTGCCCGCCGGATGAAGATTGATTCTGGTTGCTATCGTCCATCGCTTTCGGCGCTTTGCATCGCAGGTGGATTGTCTCACCGGACAGGACAGCCCAATCCTGTTCGCCGGATTATAGCGCCGGATTTTCCCAGCTCTCAGATTTTTCTCCGCAGCCGGAGGAGATCCAGTTGCAAAGCATGTGCATCGGATACGAGTGGCATTTCCTGATAACCTCGATGTAGGGACCGGGAGAGACTAAGTCATTGCCGCCGATCATCAATGCGCAGGACATTTCGAAATCCTTTGGAGCCAATCCGCTCTTCCAGAATGTGTCTTTTACTGTTTCGGAGGGCGACCGCATCGGGCTGATCGGTCCGAATGGCTCCGGAAAGTCCACGCTGCTGCGGATTCTGGCCGGCGACGTGACCCCCGACAGTGGAGAAATCGCCGTGCGAAAACGTATCCGGCTCAGCTACGTCGAGCAGGATTCAACATTCAAGCCGGGGTCGACCGTTCGATCCGTAGCCCTGAACGCGATGGAGAGTGCAGCAGTGCCGGAATCGGAACGCGGCACTCGCTTCGCAGAGACCATGGGCCGCGCGGGTTTTGAAAACCTTGAAGCAGAGGCGACAGCCTTATCGGGTGGCTGGAAGAAACGACTGGCGATTGTTGAGGCTCTGGTTCAGGGGCCGGACATCTTATTGCTGGATGAACCTACGAATCATCTGGACCTGGCGGGAATCGAGTGGCTGGAGGATTTGCTGGCAGCATCGAATTTCGCCTGTGTGGTGGTCAGTCATGACCGCTACTTTCTCGAGAATGTTGCCACCGAAATGGCGGAACTGAACCGCACTTATCCCGACGGATTGCTCCGGGCCTCCGGAAGCTACAGCCGGTTTCTCGAGAAGAAAGAAGAGTTTCTGCACGCGCAGTCAAAGCGCCAGGAAGCGCTGGAGAATCTGGTTCATCGAGAGATCGAGTGGCTTCGTCGCGGGGCCAAGGCGCGGACCAGAAAGTCGAAGGCGCGGATCGACAAGGCGGGCGAGTTAATGGGCGAACTTGCAGACCTGAATGCAAGACGCCGGAGCGGGACCGCGCTGATCGACTTTTCCGCCACCGATCGAAAGACAAAGCGGCTGATCGAACTGGAAGATGTCTCTTGCGAAGTTGGCGGTCGCGCCTTGTTTACCGGGTTGAATTGCGTGATCACCGCTGGCATGAGGGTGGGATTGGTGGGGCCGAACGGCAGCGGAAAGACGAGTTTGCTGCGGCTGTTGCGCGGAGAATCGACTCCTACCAGCGGAGAGATACGCCGGGCTGACTGGCTGCGCATTGTGTATTTCGACCAGAGCCGCGAACTGGATCCCGACATTACTCTGCGCCGTGCTCTGGCTCCAGAGGGTGATTCGGTGGTGTATCAAGACCGCATGATCCATGTGGCCTCGTGGGCGGCGAAATTTTTGTTCGCAGGCGAGCAGCTTAATCAACCGGTGGGACGGCTCTCTGGCGGCGAGCGGGCGCGAGTGCTGATCGCGCAGCTTATGCTTCAGCCCGCCGACGTTCTCTTGCTCGATGAGCCTACGAACGACCTTGATATCCCGACACTCGACATACTCGAGGAAAGCCTGCTGGAATTTCGCGGCTCGCTCGTCCTGGTCACGCATGACCGTTACATGCTGGACCGCGTATCCACGCTGGTTCTCGGGCTCGATGGAGAAGGAAATGCCGGGCTCTTTGCCGACTACTCCCAATGGGAGTCCTGGCTGGAAGAACGCAAGCAGACGACGAGGAATGACGTACGCTCTGCCGGCCGCTCTGCCGGGCCTGCTGAAAGCGCTCGGCAGTCGGGGAAAAAGAAGTTGTCGTACCTGGAAGCCCGCGAATATGACGCTATCGAAAACCTCGTTGCCGAGGCCGAGCACATACTGCAGGCGAAACGTGTTCAGCTTGAAGATCCCGAGATTGTCAGCGACGGCCCGCGCCTGGTAAGGGCGCATGCCGAGATGGAACAAGCTCAGGAAAGAGTCGATACACTTTATGCGCGCTGGGCTGAGCTGGAGAAAAAGAAAAGCTGAATCCTCCGACACTTCTCGATCAGGATGCCAGACAAAAGGCAATAATCGTGTCACCGTGCGTTCCCGTGCCGTCTTCGAGGGTTTTCAATAAGGCCGATTCGAGGTCGTCCGGATCAGGCTTCATCTCGCAGGCAGCGATCTCCTCGTCGGAAGCGCCTTGGTAACAGAGTTCGCAGACGCCCAACCCATCTTCCGACTGAACCGGCGGTCCAAAGGTGCGACACGTCATGGGGCGCGATTCGTAGAGTTCGCAGTTCCCTGTTTCCGGGTCGAGCGCCGGACAAGGCTCATCGTTGGCAAAGTCCGCAAAACGCTTGGCCGCAACGTCCCCTTCGTCCAACACACCGGTTAGAAGGTCCCCGGGAAAATCTGGCGCCAGGCGAGCTACCGCGTCACGAGCGCGTTCGCGCACGCGATGAGCGCGCTCGGGAGCTCTGATTGCCAGATCGGCAAGCCCTTGCCGCAATCGGAGTGCATCGAGCTGATTGATGGGAAAGACTCCGATACAGCACTGCGTACACCCCGGACGACAAACCAGCCACTGGCCGCTGCGGCGCGTTGCTTCGGACAATGCGGAGTCGACGATCTGAATCAGCGCCTGATCTTTGACCAAAACCTTGGAAGCTGGAGAAGAACGCGGCATAACGCTTGCTAAATCATACAACCCAATCATCCTCTATTCGTATCGCAGAGCTTCTACGGGCTCCATGCCGGCCGCCTTCAACGCAGGCCATGTACCGGCGACTACGCCGACGACCGAGAGAATCAGAAATGCCGTCAACATCACGCCGAAGTTCGTCTTCAGAAAGATGTCTCCTTCGTGATTGGCGGTTTTATACATCTCGGAGTACAGCGGCATGGGCGGGATCACATGCGCGAGCGCAACAGACACCAGCATTCCAACGGCACCAGCAACGAAGGTAAGCACCAGAGCCTCTACCAGGAACTGCAGCGCGATGTCGCGATTGCGCGCGCCCAACGCTTTGCGCAAACCGACCTCTTTTGTTCGCTCGGTGACGCTCACCAGCATGATGTTCATCACGCCCACGCCGCCAACACCCAGCGTCAGCGCCCCGACGAAACCCAGGATCAACCGGAGTGCTAGTCCAAACTGCTCGATATCTTTGGTGTCATCCACCGTGTCCCATTCCGGCGTGGACTTGTCATCCTTAGGATCGAAATTGTGGCGCCGGGCGAGCACTTCCCTTACCTGCGCCAGCGCTGCCTTGTGCAGCCACGGTGAGACGGGCTGAAACACAATCATTTCGGGGTCGCGCCGGTCATTGATATCGCTCATGCTCTCGAACGGCATGAACACGTTTTCATTGTCGGGACCGTTGTTCGAGGAATCCTGAATCTTAAGCTGGAGTAGACCGATCACATCCCAGGTTTCGCCGTTGATGGTCACATGGTCGCCAACCGGGTCGCGGCCGCCGAACACTTTCTTCGCGGCATTCGGGCCAAAGATAAGAACGTGGCGATGTTCGCTGAAATCGCTTTCCTCGAAGTAGCGCCCTTCCGCGACGTTCAATTTGCGTATGTCGTGATAGGGATACTGCACAGCCTTGGTTGAGACCGAGATCACTTTGTCGCCATACTTATACGCGAAGGGATCGTCCCACTCCGCACTCACCAGCCGAACCAGAGGAGCTTCGTCGCGGATAGCCTGAACATCCTCGTACTTGAAGTGAATGCGCCGGCCGGCACGCTGCCCGCCGGCCTGCATGCTGGTTTGTCCTTCCCAAACCATGATGACGTTGTTGCCGATGCCGAGGAAAGCGTTGAGCACGCCTTCGCTGACGCTCTCTCCGTAGCCGAGCAGGAGTACGACCGTCGTTAGTCCCCACACGATGCCCATCATCGTAAGGATGGAGCGAAGGCGGTTGCGGGTCAGCGCATCCCAGCTTTGAGTGATCAGTTCCTTTATCTGCATGGCTATGCCCTATCTAATTACTCCTGCCGCAGGCACTCGATCGGACTAAGCGCTGCGGCGCGTTGCGCCGGATACATCCCCGCGCCCACCGTGATCAACCCCAGCGTGAACAGCGACGCGACAATCGCCACCGGAGAAATCACGGGATGCGGAACAAAGTCCGGCATGGGCAGTTGATTCATGGCAAGACAGACCCCGACGCCCATGCCTAGACCGATGGCTCCGCTAACCATCATAAGCGCCGCTGATTCCGCGAAGAACTGGTTGCGAATGTCCGTTGCGGTCGCCCCCAGAGACTTTCGAACCCCAATCTCGCGGGTACGCTCGGTGACCACGACCAGCATGATGTTCATGACGCCGATGCCGCCCAGCATCAGCGTCATCACAGCCACCGCGCCGAAGAAGATGGTCATGATGTCGAAGATTCGCTCGACCAGCTTCGAGCCTTCCAGAGTATCCCAGATGAATAGCGCATCCTTGTCCGTGGGATCAAAGTGGTGCTCGCGTCCCAGAATCTGATAGAGCTGGTGAATCGCGTCTTCGTGATGTTCCGGATCGGCGACTTCGACCACGAGATTGTTGATCCATCCCTTGGAGATGCCCGGCCGCTCGGGGGGAGGAAAATCACGGGCCATCGATGAGTAAGGAACAAAAAGCTGGGTGTTATCCGGTCCGCTTCCGTAACTGCCGTTCTGCTTCTTTTTCTCGAGTACCCCGATCACGCTGTACGGGGAACCGTTCATCGTCAGCGTCTCGCCGATGGCAGGCTTGCCGGGAAATAGCTGGTCGCGAGACTCCACGCCGAGGACAACCACACGCCGGCCTTCCTTTTCGTCGTCGTCACTCATCAACCTTCCCTCTTGCACCTTGAGCGAGCGGAAACGCTGGTAGTCAGGCCACACGCCGCGCACTGGGCGAGATGCAGCGTTGTAGCGGCTCACTTCCGCGACACTTCGTCTCAGTTCCGGGCTGACGGTCTTGATCAAATAGGCTTCCTGCTTGATCAGGTAGGCGTCGCTGATCGAGAGGCGAATCGGACGGCCGGCCGCGTATCCTCCGGCTTGTTCGCTCGATCGTCCGCCCCAGATGATGGCCAGGTCGACGCCGATTGTTTTCAGGCGTTCTTTCTGGTCGCGGCTGAATCCTTTTCCCAAGCCGACCAGCAAAATGACGGAGGTGATGCCCCAGATGATCCCGAACATCGTGAGGAAGCTTCGCAGTTTGTGAGCCCCAATAGAGCTGGCTGTCTGCCGCAACACCTCCAGGATGTTCAAGCTTCACGTCCCCCTATGTATTGGACCGGATTGAGGCGAAAGAGTTAGCGGCGGGGTTCCCTTTCGCAGGAAGCAAGAAGCGGAGGGATGAGCTGCTCCCATCCCTCCCCTCCACCACAAGTGTCTACGTGGATCGCTTGATTCTAGTTCCTGTTATTCTTCCTGCTGCTGTCAGTACAAACGAATGAAATGACAACGATTTCGGAACCATACTTTATCGGCGTAGACGTCGGAGGCACGAAAGTGGCCGCTGGTCTGGTGAACTCCACCGGCGAAATCAGGCATCAGACGCGAACTCCGATGGTGGCAACAGATGCCGCAGCTGGTTTGGCTGCCGTATTGTCCGCGATTGATTCTGTGCGCGCCGCAGCCAACGGTGCTCCCGAAGCTCAGAGTTTGATTTCCGGGATTGGGATCTGCGCTCCGGGTCCACTCGATCCGCGGACCGGCGTTGTCATTAATCCTCCGAACCTGCCAGGCTGGCGCAATTTTCCGCTGGCCGCCGAAATAACGAAAAGGTATCGCTTGCCGGTTCGAGTCGACAATGACGGCAATGCCGCTGCCCTGGCAGAAGCTCTATGGGGCGCCGGCCGTGGTTATCGAAACGTCTTCTACGCCACGATCGGTACCGGCATCGGGACGGGAATTGTGTTCGATGGCCACATCTATCACGGCCGCACCGGCGCGGCAGCCGAAGGTGGGCACGTCACCATCGACTACCGCGGTCCACGCTGCAAGTGCGGAAAGCTGGGTTGCATCGAGATTCTGGCGTCCGGTACGGCGATCGCCCGGCGCGCCTCCGAACAGATCGCCGCGGGCCGCAGTTCTTCCATTCTTGAGCAAGCGGGAGGCCACCTCGACCGGATCACGGGTGAGAGGGTCGGCCAAGCTTATGCAGCGGGCGATTCATTGGCCAAAGAAATCTTGCAGGAAACCGCTGTGTTTCTCACCGTGTGGCTAGGAACTATCGTCGACCTGTTGGAGCCCGACGTGATGATTATCGGCGGCGGCGTGGCTGCAATGCTGCAACCATTTTTTGCAGAGATACACTGTCTACTCCCGAGTTGGAGTGTGAATTCGCGGTCCCATGAGATTCCTCTGGTGCCGGCTCGCTACGGCTCCGATGCAGGGATCGCGGGAGGTGCCGCGCTCTGCCTTGAACCTTCCAATACGCCATAGGCTTCTACGCCGCTTTTGCTACCCCTTCGGGGTGGAACTTCTTCGCCGCGAAAATACCTAGCAGAATGAAGATCGCCATGACCAAGAGCTGAGCAACCAGGAATGGCGGCTCCTTCTGCGTTGGAGCCAACGCGTGCAGTGCTGGCACTTTCATAAATGCCTGCGCTACCAGAACGAAAACATTCAGGTAAAGTGCAAGCACTGCGCAGATAACGTAGATCCGGCGCCAGGCTCCGGCTAAATGTTGAGCATAGCGCGCGAAAATCGCCGCCGCCAGCACCACGAGCGAGATGATGCCGACCACATGCGACGGCAGAAGGTGCTCGAAGGGAAAAAGAAACCCGGTGACGCTGGTCAGGACTGTGGTTACCAGGAAAATCGAGGTCGCACCGTCGAAGCGCTCTCCGATCAGCAGTCCATACACGACGAGGAAGCCGGAGCCGATCCCCACCAGGCTTATCAACACGTGCACCAGGGTGAATGTAGATGTCGTCATGCCTAAGATCATGTTCCTATCCTTTCGGAACCGGGACTTTGCGTGTCTCCCGGAAAAAATATCACACGTGTCAAGCGGCCGCGTCCGAGCGTGGATTGAATTGCGGTCATCAGAATCGGAACCTGTACAATTTCTCGGTGCTCCGTCGACTGGCAGCTATCGTTATCTTGCTCGGGACTACGCTTCGTGGCGCTGATCTGAGAACAGAGCTGGCGCACATCATGCGCGGGCGTTCTGGGACTGCCGTCGTCGTCGACGTAGCGTCAGGGCGAGTGCTTGCCGATTACCATCCCGATTTTGCCGCCCGGCGTCTGGCGCGTCCCGGATCAGCATTCAAGCCCTTCACGCTGCTTGCACTGCTGCAATCGGGCAAGCTGCAGGCCACGGATTCGTGGGTCTGTCGACGGCATCTCCATATCGGCCAGCATGATCTTTCGTGCTCGCATCCGCAGACGGGTCCATTGCAGGCAGTGTCGGCACTCGCCTACTCATGCAATGATTTTTTCGCTACCTTCGGTTTGCGCCTAACCGCTGCGGAACTAGGTGCTGCGTTTACTCACGCGGGCTTCGCATCCCCGAGCGGATTTCTGCCCAGTGAAGCCTCCGGCTCTATTCATTTGGCGCGTACCGATGAGGAACGCCAATTGCAGGCAATCGGTGAGGGAGATATGAAACTCACTCCGCTGGAAATGCTTGCAGCTTACCGGCAGCTTGCGATTCGCCGGACCGCCGGTGACGCGAGCGACGCAGAACGTACAGTTTTCGCGGGTCTTGAAGCGTCGACCGACTACGGCATGGCGCGATTGGCTGCCGTGCCAGATATGAAAGTTGCGGGCAAGACGGGGACATCGCGCAGTGATCAAGGCGCATGGACGCACGCGTGGTTTGCAGGATACGCTCCCGCCGACAGGCCTCAGATCGCCGTGGTCGTCTTCCTCGAACAAGGGACGGGTCCAGGCGACGCTGCAGAGCTCGCGGGCGAGATATTTCGAGAGTGGCGCGCAGGCCACATGCAATGACGCGTTATTTTCACATTGTGTGGCTGCTGTTAGTCACTGTGTCTGTTGCGGCACAACCACGCAGCTTGCAGGTGCGCTTGTTCTGGCAGCATCCGCCGTCCCGGATTCAAATCGTTCCGGACCAAGCGTCTATACGCACTTGCGCCACTTGTGCTCCAAAATCCTTGACCAGCACGCTGGGGGTCACTGGACAAGGTTCGAACGTTGTTGCCGGAGGAATTTCTTACTCTAGTCTCATGCTCAACGGGCGCGCCCGCGTCACGGGCGAAGACTTCTCAACCTTTAAAACCAACGGCGAACTCCTTATTCAAAGTCGCGATGGCTTTCTGCTACTCACGCTGACCATGACGCTGGAACAATATGTGACGGCCGTCTTACAAGGCGAAAGCGCGGGTTTCAAGTCTGACGAAGCTCTCAAGGCCATGGCAGTCGCGGCACGAACTTATGCAGTTTATTTCGGCTCGCGGCACCGCCTGGAAGGATTCGATTTCTGCGATACCACGCATTGCCAGGACGTGCGCCTCGGGAACGAGTCTCCGCGGGCGCGAGCGGCGGTCGCGGCGACGGATGGCGAGCTGCTGTGGTTCGAAGGACGTCCTGCAGCGACGTACTACCATCGCAGTTGCGGGGGCGAGATTGAAGATGCAAGCGAGCTCGACCCTGACCTCCACGCACCGTACTTGCGGCCTCATCACGATGACTATTGCCTGCGAACTCCTGATGAATGGAACTCAGAAATCAGCAAGCCCGATCTGGTCCGCGCTCTCGGCCGGCAGCTGAGCACAGTTGCTGTCGCTGCCAGGTCGAATTCGGGAAGAGTACAGACATTGCTCGTCGATAACGCCCGAATGAGCGCGACGGATTTTCGCCTCGCGATTGGCCGCACGCTGGGATGGGACAAGCTGCGGAGCGACCTCTATCAATTCGAAGACCGCGGTGACCGAATTTCATTTCGTGGACGCGGGCAGGGACACGGCGTTGGACTCTGCCAGACTGGGGCCGACAACATGGGAGAGCAGGGCCACACCTACCGCGAGATCCTCGCCTTCTATTACCCCGGAACCGCGCTTGGGTTGAACGCGCAGGGGCTCTCGTGGGAAACGTTGCCTGGCGAGTCGCTCGATCTAGTCACCACGCACAGAGAAGACGCGACGGTCCTGCTTCCTTCCGCCGAACGTGCGCTGCGCTTCTCAAGCCAACAGACTGGATGGAATCTCAACTTTCGCCCGCAAGTGCGGGTGTACCCCACGATCCCCGTTTATCGTGACGCAACCGGTGCGCCCGGCTGGGTGGCCGCCAGCACGCTCGGACACGTTATTCGACTTCAGCCCGTCAGCACGCTGCAGGGGGCGAATGTGCTCGAGTTGACCCTTCGCCACGAGTTCCTACACCTGCTGATCGAATCACGGGCTAGCCCCGGCACTCCGCTCTGGCTTCGTGAAGGGCTGGCGGTCTATCTTACGAATCCAGCTTCGGGGAAGGCAAAGGAAGTCGACGTCGCTGCACTCGAACGACGACTGCATTCTCTGCAAAGCGAGGACGACATGCGGGCGGCGTACCGGGACAGTGCAGCGGCAGTGGCAGAAGCAGTCGCAAAGAATGGTTTGGGTGCAGTGCTTTCGTGGCTGAACACGATGAAGTGAACGCCGAGGTCTGACGAATTTCTGTGGTTACCGCGCCGGCAGAACGGCCATCGGCTCCGGATCGGGCACGCTTGCAAGTGCTGCATCGCCCTCGCTAGCCCGCATAATCGCCGCGCACAAGAGGAGCCAAGCTGTCACCAGCAGCAGATATCCAACTCCCAGCCGAACGGCCAAACTCCACGTCTGTTCATTCAGCGTAGAGGTCCTCGTCGGGAGCATCCACGCCAAACGGTAAGGAACGTATACGCCGATCACGAGGCACAGAGAGTACACGATCCAGAAGCGCCATTCGCGCAACGGACGAAAGGCGGCGGCGCTGTAGAATCCGCGGAAGTTCCTCACGACAACTTGCGCGCCAACTGGCAAGAACAAGATCGGCCAGAAAAAGAAGTATAGAAACCACACCAGCCAGGACATCGCCGAAAATGCCGATCTTGGTGATACCTCTCGGCGCAAAGGTCCGGGCAGCAAGTGGCGGAGCCAACCGCCAATTTGTTCGTTGTACGTGCCCAATTGGCCGATAAGCCACAGCCCGAGACCGAAGATCACAGCCCACACCAGAAACGTCGGGACACGAGAAATGGAACGCCGGAATGATGCGATGAAGCTGCGTTCCGCGGCTGGCCTGAAGTAATCAAATGTCGCACTATGCAGCCACAGAGTCACAAACGCAATCAGCAGGCCGCCGACAACGGTCAAGGCAAACTGCAGCCCGCTTTCCTCCGGGATGCGCGTCCAGTAAAAGAACGCTACCATCAGCAGCGCGTTTACAATAACGTGCACCAGCCAGACGCGCTTGCTGTTCACGATCGCCGTCACCGTATCGCGCTCAAAACCCTGCATGCGGGGGTTCATTTGACCTCCAGCGTCAGCGGATCGCTGGTCGCGAAGTACGAAGGCTGATACATCGGCTCGACCTTGCCTGGACTCACCCGGAATACGCCCGGATTCACAACCTTCAGCAGGTACACATATTCCTGTGCGCCGCGCGAGAAATAGGTCTGGAAGAATGTCGCGCGGTCATCGTGGAATTCGCGGCGCGTGTACCACCAACTCCACCAGGACGGTTTTTCGGTCAACTCGTAGAGATTATCGTGCTCGATGAATTCGGTTCCCGCCGGGATCGGGTCTTCCACCATCACATACTTCCAATCGGAACCAGTCGCCGTGAGCCGGACCGCCAGCGTGTCGCCTGTCTGCACAGCTCCGCTCAGCGGGTCGAGATGGTACCTGATCCGGCCGTTTTCTCGCACTGGCGAAAGCTTGAAGTACTCGCGTGCCAGCGTGAGGTTGAACGAACCAACGTTGGTGAGCTTCTTTTCATCCGAGTAGTATTCGCCGCGCAGCGACCAATACAATCTGCCCGGGCCTTTCTTGCGGATTACTACTCGATTGCTCGGTCCTAATTGATCGGCGGTGATTTGCAAGCTCACCGAACTTGGCGAGAAGGCGTCGCCTTCACTGAATCGCCGGGTCATCACAGACTTGTCGTTAACCAGCACCTCGAGCGAATAGCTTGGCTTCAATTCGCCGCTCTCCTTCAGAAAGTCGGTCAATCCGTAGACGACAAACGCCGTCTGCTTTGTGGAATCCCACCAGTAGCCTTCATTGCGGTTCATCACCAGCCAGTAGGCGGCTTTGGGGAGCAGCGGGCTGTCTGGCTTCACCTTGCTTAGGAACTTCGCCGCAAAGGCGGTCGCCTCGGGGCTCGCGTCCGTATCGAAATCCAGCATCGGGTCGCGAGTCAGCTTCCAGTGCGCCGTCTGCTCGTCGATAATCGCTCCTTTTTCGACGGTGGCCGCAAGCTCCGCCGTTCGCGAGTCGTTTGCCAGATTCATCGCCAGCCCCAGCATCGCGGCGCCATATGGAGAAAGATCGGAGCGCTGCTGCCATACAGAATCGAGCACCGCATGATCGGTCACGCCGCTCAATGCCAGCGAATAAGCCATGTAGGCGCGCAGATCGGCAATAATGTTTGGGTCGGCATCTAATGCGTGCCGCACCCAGGCCTGCGCTTTCGCAAGACGCTCCGGATCGACGTCATACCCGGTCTGCTTCGCCTGGCTCAGCCCGGCCAGCACGTATGTGGACATGAAGACATGGCTGTCGTCCGTCTGCCACCAGCCCCAGCCGCCATCGTCATGCTGGAAGTCATACAGGCGCTTCACTCCGGCATCGATCTTCTTCTTGAGTTCGTTCTGATCAATCGCGGACTTCATACCAAGTTGCTTGGTCGCATCGGCGACGATAATATCCGGGAGAAAACTGGACATCGTTTGCTCCGTGCAACCATACGGATAAGAAGTCAGATATTCGAGAGCGCCGAAGATCACGCCTGCCGCAGAAGGTGAAAGATCCACTTGCACGGAGTGCCCGGATGCCTCGCTCCCCGCAGGAAAGTCGATCTCCTGAGTTGTGTCACCGTTAGTTTCGCTGATCGAGCCGGAACGCGGAATCCCAATCTTCACGCCATATGGAATCACTGGCAACGTGAGTTCCATCGCGTCTGATTCCTGGTCAGTGAGCGCCTTGGTGAGCACCGAGCTCTGCAGTACGTTGTCGGCTTTCACGCGCCAGTCGACCTTTACTTCTCCCCTGCTCGGAACATTCACGTCGCGGGTCGCGCCTTCGAGAATTTGCAGTCCTTTCAGTTCCATCGATACGCGAGCCGTCTTCGCAGCGGGAAGATAGTTGTGCACGATCGCCGAAATCGTGACCACATCGCCTTGCCGGAAGAACCGCGGCACTGCCAACCGTACCATCACGTTCTTGCGGACGATCACTTTGTCCACGGCGCTGCCGACTCTGCTGTCGGTCGTGATGCCACGGGCGGTGGTCCGCCACGTGGTTAGCGAATCGGGAAAACTGAATTTTGCCAAAGCTTTTCCATCCGCACCAGTTGTCACATCGGCAATCCAAAATGCAGTATCGGGAAACGCTTTGCGTATCTTCGGTTCCACCAGCCGTTCAGGCTTGATGTCGGCCAGCCACTTGTGCGCCTTCACCTCGGCCAGTCTCATCTGCTTCTTGCCGGCTTCCCCGTGAAAATAATAGGAAAGCGAGCTGTCGGTGCTCACGCGATTGAACACGCGTCCGTAGAAAAATTTAAGAATGTCAGTGGTCGCTTCCGGACGGATCGCGTAGATGGCTTCATCCACCACCCCGAGACTGAACTCGGCCGCAGCCGGTTTGCCCTGTGCGTCCTTCGCCACAATCGTGTAGCTCGCCGCTTCTCCAGGCTCAAACTGTGGCTTCGAGGGCTGCAATTGAACATTCAACTTGAACGCAGCCGGCGGCGCATTGATACTCTTCGAGCCCTGATGAAGTTTGTTGCCTTTGAGAAATGCTGCACTGATATAGAAATTGGGCGAGTTTTCAGATCGTATCGGCACCTGAACTGTCACCGGCCCGCCTTCGCTTTTGACCACCTGCCGGCTTAACAAGCCCAGGCCCTCAGACGTAACCAGGATGCTCACCGGATCAGGGCCGGCCATGATCAGCACCTTGGCCGTGTCTCCGGGTTTGTAGGACTTCTGGTCGGGGATGATCTGGATGGCCTCGCGCGCGCCGCCCCAATACCACTGCCGGTCGGGCACCCAGATGAATGCCATCGCCGTCAGTGTGCGATTTTCCGGCGTTGTGGCCGTGACGGTGGCATGCATCGATCCACCCTTAGTAATCGGAATCTTGATTTCCGCGTGCCCGTCGGCATCGGTTTGCCCATCCGTAGAGAACACGGACTCGCCACTGCGAGCGCGATAATCCCAGGCCTGCAGTTCCACATGAAACGCTGTCTGCACCGGTCTTCCATCGTAATAGCGAGCTTCCACGTTCAACTGCGCCGTGCCGCCGATCTCATACACGTAGCTCGACGGACTCGCACCGATCTGAAAGCTGCCATACGTAGCCAGCACGTAATTGTGACCGCTGATTTCACGATTGCCTTCATCGGTAACACGAGCTTCGATTCGATAGGTGATGTCGGTGTGTTTCTCCTCGTCAAACTCGGTCGGCAGCGTAATCTGCAGTTGCCCATTTTCATCCAGGGTTCCCGACTTCTCTTCGGTCTGTTCGCCGGAATAGTAACGCTCGGAATCGCTGCCGCCGCCCTCTTCGTCGGCGTCACCCTCTGATTCGCCTTCTTCGTCACCTTCCTCCGCGTACATGTTCAACCCGCTATAGGTGCGATCCTGGTGTACGACCCACTTCACCTTGGCATTGGCGACCGGCTCACCAAAGTAGTACTTGGCCTCAATCGTCGCCTTGATCGGCTGGCCCTGCAGCACGCGGGGCGCGTCCGGCGTAATCTGGACTATGTATTCCGGCTTTTTGTACTCCTCTACCGCAAAGCTGCCGCCCTGCGTGTAAACTTCGCCGCTGCGAATCTGGATGTTGTAATCGCCGAGCGACGCATTGGCCGGAATGACGTATTCGCCGTGCAAGGTGCCCATCGCGCTCGATTTCAGTGTCGCGGCGAAAACGTCTTTGTTCTCTACGTCATCAATCTTTACGTTGAAATCGGTATTTGCCGGAGCCTGGTAGTTGAATCCTGAGCGCGTGCGCAGAATGCATTTGAAGTGCACCGTATCGCCAGGACGATACACGGGGCGATCCGTATACACATAGGTGGTAAGCGTCTGCGCCGGATCCGAGGACATCCAGTACGACCACGGTGAGCTGACCGCGAAATCATCTTCGGTCCGCGCCATGACCAGCACGTTTTCCGGTCGTGGCTCATTGAGCGTGATCTGCGCCAGGCCGTCGCCGGTTGTAGTTTCCTGCCCAATCTGGTTGCGATTTACAAAGAAATACGCCTTCGCGTCCGGCACTGGCTGGCTAGTCTCCCGATCGGAAGCAAATGTGAGGATTGTTCCCGGCGCCGTCTTTGTGATCAGTGCCATCTGGCTCACGATCACGATGGTGTAGGCGCGGAGTTTGCCGTCGGTAGCTTCGATCAGATAAACGCCGCGGTCTTTGACCGGGATGGCTACGTTCTCGCTTTCCCACCGCTCCCGACCCGATGCCAGGTTCTGCCGCCACGTGGCAACGAGTTGTTGCGAGTTCAAGATCGGAATCTGGGCAAACACCTGCTGCGGGGTCTGTGGCTGCTGCTTCGCCTCGCTGCTCTGCTCCCGTATGGTCGCCCGGTTTTCGGCAGTGAACTGCGCCCGAAAGAAATCGCGGATCCAGACGAAAATGCTGTGCTTCCAGTTGTGAAATCGCTCCAGCCAGGTGAGTTTGTGAGGAGGCCGGGGAGCGCGTCCGCCAAACTGGTGCGCATCGCCGAGATCGACGAAGAACTTCACCGGGTCGTTGACTCGATAGACGCGGAACTCCAGCGTGTCGACGTTCTGCGCCCACATGTCGATGGAGACCTTCTGCCCCGGCGCATAGGTGCGGCTGGAGTTTAACGCGAAGTAGCCGGGCTTTTCGACCTGGGCAAACAGGAATGAAGAAAAGACAACAAAGACTGTGAGCGCGGCGGCGCGAAGGGCACGCATATCAGTCGGCCTCCCGGAGGATGTTCCAGCGGTACACGCCCAGGAAAGCTGGGTTTTGCGCCAGTGGCCGCCAGCACGCTTGCGGGTGTTGTATCAGTTCCCCGATCGTGACGCGGCGCACTTCGCCCGCCTCTCGCCCGCTTGGGCCGGTGTGATAGATGAGCCAGTCCGTTCCCTCGCCGAAGTAGCTCTTCCCGAGATAAATCATGGCGTGAAACGGCATACGGTGGTCGGCCTGCCGAAAGAAGAGCAAGTCGCCCGGCCGAGCAGAGTTCACATCGCGACTGACCAAGTGAGTGTTGTAACGCCGCAAAGTTTCTGCGTCGGCGAACTCCGCGAATACACCATTGGCGGAATCCTCCGCCGCGAAGGCTCCAGGCCGAGTCCGAAACAGCGCAGCGCCCAGGGCCGTGTGCGGATAGTCGTACTTCTGCACCGATGCCACGCTTGGCACCGACGGCAAGTGCCAATGGCTCGCCCACGGCCCATCGTGCCGGCGCAACGCTTCCCGATACGCAAAACGAATGAGCGCCGCGCAGTCGTTCACTTCCGGCGGACGATCTTGTTCGTTCTCGAAGTAAATGGACTCGGCAAGAAAGGGGAACCAACGGCGGAACGCAATTTGATCGTCCGCTTCTTGTAGGCGAAGAAGATCAGGCGTGCCGTCCCCAAATTGGTCAACCGGATCGAGGACAAGCTTCACCTCGGCTCGCGCCGGATTGAATCCCGGGGCGGAAACCATGAGTCCAATATCGCCGGGTGTAACGCCCGCGCGCAGCTGCGCGTCGGAAGCGTAGCTTTCAAACCCCGCAAGGCTTCGCCCATTTTCGAATCGCCAAGTCACGCTGTGCGGAGTTGATCCGTCGCTCGCGCGCACGTGCAGGCGAGCCTCAGCATATCCGTCGGCAGGAAGCGAGGCGCGATCGACTGTAACGACCAGGGTCGGAGCGCCGGGGCGCGTGTGCGTCGCGAAGGCAATCGCCAGTCCGCTTAAACAGACCAGCGGTACGACCCACCATCGTTGCGCAAGGTAGCGTGACAAAGCAGCCTTCTTGAGAAAGCGGATTATAACGCCGAAGTGCTCGCAATTCAGTTACCAAGCGGATAACACTGACAAAGTAGCACGGCGAAGAATTAAGAACGTGTCCGAGCAGACACGAATGGCGTGTGCGATCTTACACAGACGTCAGCTCATCGGAAGGCCAACGTAGTTCTCGGCGAAGGTCTGGGCGGCCGCGCGCGAACTCGTCAGATAATCCAGGTCGGCCAACTGCCGGTGCGCCTCGAACCTGTCATCGCCAGGAAACCGGTGCAACATAGCAGTCATCCACAGGGAGAAGCGCTGGACCAGCCATACTCGCCTTAAGCACATCTCGGAATAACGGTCGAGCAGGTGCGCATTTCCAGAACGATAGAATTCTGAGAGAGCGCGCGCCAGAATGCGAACATCCGCCACGGCAAGATTCAGTCCCTTGGCTCCGGTAGGAGGCACAATGTGCGCCGCGTCCCCGGCAAGATAGAGTCTGCCGTGCTGCATCGGTTCCACGACGAAACTGCGCATGCCGGTAACGCCTTTCTGCAAGATGGGACCTTCCGTTAGTTTTTGTCCGTCGCGAGTAGCGAGCCGCCTCTGCAGTTCTTCCCAAATCCTCTCATCCGGCCATTGGGCCAAGTCTTCATCCGGAGCGCATTGCAGATACAAACGGGTGATCTCTGGAGTACGCATGCTGTGAAGAGCGAATCCGCGCTCGTGGTGGCAATAGATGAGTTCTTCGGAAGACGGAGGCGCTGCCGAAAGGATGCCGAGCCAGGCAAATGGAAAGACCCGCTCATGCACGGTCAAAGCGTTCGCCGGGATAGTCGGGCGGCAGACTCCGTGAAACCCGTCACAGCCTGCGACGAAATCGCACAGAATCTCCCGAGGTTCTCCATGGTCATGAAACCGGATTTTTGGTTGCGCAGAATCGAAGTCATGAACACTGACGTCGGCAATCTCAAAGAAAATCCGGCCACCGGCTTTGAGCCGCGCTGCAATCAGGTCTTTTACAACCTCCTGCTGCGCATAAATAGTGATTGAACGCCCTGTCAGTTCTTTAAAGTCGATGCGATGGCCGCGTCCGTTGAAGCGAATTTCTACGCCATCATGCACAAGTCCTTCCCGCTTCATTCGGTCCCCGACACCCATTTCGGTCAGCAGGTCGACCGTGCCCTGCTCCAAGACGCCGGCTCGAATCCGTTGTTCACAGTGCTGGCGGCTTCGCGCCTCGATCACGACGGACTCAACGCCCTGCAGGTGCAGCAAGTGCGATAAGACAAGCCCAGCCGGTCCGGCGCCCACAATCCCAACCTGTGTGCGCATCCTTATTGCCTCTGTCGCCGCGATGTCTGACGAACGCGGCTGGGGTTGTTACCGGCAGAAAACCTCTCAATCACCTCCCGCGGCACAGGTTTGCTTTCAATTTTTTCCGGATCAGTTGCTGAAAGAGCGGCCCAGACTCTGGTCTCAAAACATTCCACCGCTAACCCATCTCCATTGAACAGCCGATGCCGAACGCGAAAGCTGCTGCGCCGCCATTCCGTGATCTCAGACTCGACCGTCACCACATCTGAAAAGCGCGATGGCTTCATAAATGACGCCCGCAAGTCGACCAGAGGAATTCCGATAATTTCATAGGTCTTAAGCATCTCCCGCTTCGACAGGCCAGCCTTCTTGAACAACGCTGTCGTGCAAGCGTCGAAGTAAACGAAATACTGCGGGAAGTAGACAATCTGCGCAGGATCGCAATCGCCCCACTCGATGTGCAAAGTTTTCCGGTTGGTTATTCTCTTGGTCTTCTTCAACAGGGACCTCTCGTTCGTGATCGTCCTCATTGCGGCCCTAAGAGCTGCAGAAGCTCATTGCGTGGCAGGGACCGCCTCCAGCGTTAATACTTCAAAGGGCGCCAACGAAAACGCATGAGGCTGGCCAGCATTCATGAGAACCGGCTTCGTAGAGCGATCCTTTGCCCAAGGGCTTTTTGCCTGAAACTGCGTGGGGGCGCCCGCTGGAATCTCAAATGCCTGACCTACATCTACTGAGAACTGCTGCGGCTTGTCACTTGGATTCCTGAGGACGAGGATCGCTTTTTTACGCGACCACGAAGCCCAGCCATAGACTTGCAATTGCGCTGGATTCCCCCCGACCCAGTGGGTATCGCGAAGAATATTTGCGTTCTCACGCGACCACTTCGCAGCTTCCGCGATCGCATCCCAATTCTCTTTGGTTAGCAGTGAAGGCGTGATGTACATCTCCTGCAATTGCGTTCCGGTGCCGAAGTAGTCATGCACCTCGTCCTCGAAATCGTCGCCGGGATCGGTTTTCAAATTCTTGGCGTACTGCGCATAGATGAGTCCGTGCAGCATCAAGGCATTCAGAGGATACAGCGGCCCGGCTGACACTACATGCTCGTAGATGTCGCCGTCGCGGTAGGTAATCCATTTCTGCCGCCAGGAACCTACTCCCGCAAACTCGTGATCCTCGCCGCCTCGCCAGATGGAGTCCGCATACTGCAGCCAAAATGGCGAGGGGTACGTTCCCGTGGTCAGATTGATATAAATGTCTGGCTTGGCGGCGCGCAAATCCTGAATCAGATTGATAGCCGCGTCGAAATCGCTATCGAACTCGCTGCCAGGAGTCACTCGATCGGCGTTGCCCGTACCGTCAATTTTGAACTGGTTGACTCCGTACTTCTGAACCATCTCCAGGCAGACGTCGTGAAAATGCCGGTAGTATTTCGGGCCTGACAGCGCAAAGCCATCTTCATTGGTTTCGAAGCCTTGCTCTTTTCCGTACTTAATCCGTTCCTTATGCGGCTCCGCGTAGCCACCCCACGGCGACATCCAGATCCCGGGCGCGGCGCCGTATTTCGCAGCTGTTTCCGTCACCGGAGTGAATCCGTCCGGGAATCCCGAATTGAACTTCCACAGCGTTTTCGGATCGTCCCAGCCATCATCGAAAAGAAATGAGTCCAGCGTGACACCCCGAAGCTTGTTTAGCTGCGTCCCGAAGGCGTTGACTCGGTCGACCGCGCCGGCTTGGTCAAACTTGGTGAAGTATCCCAGGTCGTACCATGAGTTGTAATGTAGAAACGTGCGATAAGGATGCGCGCGCTCGCGTTCCACATAGTTGAGGAAACCGCGGCGCAATTGGTTCGGCGGCGTCACGCCGATTACTGACGAATATTTCACCTCGTGGCCGGCAGGCAGGGGAAGCTTGCGCGAAAGCGTACAGGTTGAAATGCCGTCCAGCACCGCACATTTCGAAAGCGGATGCTCGAAGCCGGCGAAAACATTGTTGGCAACAACGGGCGAACCCATCACGGTGCCGACCACCTTTGCTTCCGGCAATCTCCATGCGATCAGGCGAATCTCGGAAACGGGAATATCTTGTCCGAGCGCTCGCACTGCAATCTCCTGCCGCAGATAGTTCGAACCGTCGCGAAGAATTCCGCTCCACACCACGCTCATGCTGCCGGAGGCCGGCTGCAGAGTGACCACAATCTTCCTGCCGTTAATCCTTTCAGAGAGCCTGGATGCGTTCGCATTTCCCTCGAGTTCTTCCACTCTTGGCGGAGAAGTTACCGACATCTCCGTGGCAGGAATCTCGCGACCGTCCTTCAATCGAAGCACGAATACTTCGTCAGGGACGGGCAAGCCATGTTGGGCGAGGACAGCCGTGAACTTCGAGAACTTGAACCTGCCATTCTCCACACTCCACTCAACGCGGAGCGCGTCGTTGCCAAGCGACAGTCTTGTGCCGTTGCTTTCGGCAACTGCTTTTCCAGGATCGGGAGTGAGAAGCTCGGGAGGCAACGCGGCGACCTGAGAACGCGACATCGCGCCTGCGCTCAGTACAAACACAATGAGAGCCAGAAACACACAAGGTTTCTGAGGCCTGCCATTCATTCAGATTATTTTTCGGCACCCGGCTGCGTCAGCATCACTGCGGGAACGTCTTGCTGTTTTATCAAGTTGTTGTAAGACGCCACATCGGTCGAGACAATCGCTTTCCATTTCGCCAGCTGTTCACCGACATCTTTGGTGAGCATATCGAAGACCTCATAGGACTGCTTCGTCGGGGCTGAGTCCGCGCTGCCCACGACACCACTGAGTGCCACCAGGTGGTTGTTCAATCGCACCGGGAAATTCAACACATCCTGCCCGCTCTTGGCTTTGGTCTGGATGAGCGCTTCTTCCACTTCTGTCATCTTCGTATCGAGCGACTTGCCGGCGTCTGCAATGGCTTTCGCGCGGGGGTCGCCCTTAAGGCGCTTATTGATCGTGTTGATCTGCTCGCGAACATCGCGAATCTGAATGATGGCATCGTCAGTTTCCGTTACCTTATCCCGGATCTTTAGAAGCAGATCGAACTGCCTGGCCAGATCCTCCTGACTAATCTTCAGTCGCGGATCAGCCTTGATCTCCAGGGGAGAAGTGTAACTCTTGCCAAGCACCGTCAACCGCACTTGATACGTGCCCGGCAATGCTTCCGGACCGTCGGTGCTACCACCCCAGAGGGGCGCTTTCGGCACCTTCGTTGCTCCCTCGTAACGCAGGTCCCAGACGAAGCGGTTCAGACCGGCGTCGGCGGGCAGGTTGCCGGCGCTGCCGCCGCGGCTGAAGAAGTCCTCCTCGCCGTCCTCGTTGCCCGATTCTTCTTTCTTAGGAAACTTCCGGATGACCTTGCCCGAAGAGTCGAGAATCTCCAACGTGATCTTCGGTGCTTCGTCGGCATCGTCTTTCTTCTTTATTTCAGCCGAAGGCGAAGTGCTGGCTTCGGTCTTCGCTGTTGCCCCTTCAGCGGCAGCACCAGAAGCCTGAGCTTTCGCCTGGTCCGGCTTCTTGAGTGAGGTTTTCAACCAGTAATCAATGACGGCTCCTGTGGGAGGATTCTTTCCGACACTGCCGCTCGCGGCAAAAAACGAACCGCGAAATACCGTATGACTCGCCGCGGCAGGCGCGAACAGGTGAGCCTCCTGTTGCGGAACCGAGTCTTCATACTGCTCGAGCGCAGTAATGTCATCGAGGACCCAGAAGCTGCGTCCGTGCGTGGCCACCACGAGGTCATTGTTTTTGACGATCAGATCGTTTACCGGAGACACCGGCAGGTTCAGTTGCAGCGATTGCCAGTGCGCGCCATCGTCGAAGGAAATGTACACACCTTGTTCTGTCCCAGCGAAGAGCAAGTTAGAACGCCTGGGATCGACCCTTACGGCATGGACGTAATCGTTTGCAGGAAGCCCGGTGATTAGAGTGGTCCAGGTCTTGCCGAAATCCGTGGTCTTGAAAACGTAGGGTGCGAAGTCGTCCGACTTGTGACGTTCGACAGCTAGATAGGCGGTCCCAGCGTCGCGCAAAGACGCCTCAATCATGCTGACGGTGCCCCAATCAGGCATGGCTTTCGGAGTAACGTTCTCCCAATGCTGCCCGCCGTCGCGGGTGAGCTGAACCAATCCATCATCGGTTCCAGCCCAGATCAGATCCTTCTGCAACGGCGATTCCACCACCGAGAAGATCGTGTCATAAACCTCAACGCCCGTGTTGTCCTTGGTAATTGGGCCGCCTGAAGCCGCCTGCTTTGATTTGTCGTTGCGTGTCAGATCGGGGCTTATGATCGTCCAACTCATTCCGGCATCAGTCGTTTTGAACAAAACTTCGCCCGCGAAGTACATCGTCTTCGGATCGTGCGGCGAAAAAGCGATGGGCTCTGTCCATTGGAAGCGGTGTTTGACGTCGGCAGCAGACCATCCGATCGGATTCACAGGCCAGGGATTGATCGACTGCTCCTCGCCGGTGCGGTGATCGTAGCGCGTGATCTCGCCGCCATAAGAGCCGGCATATACGATCTCGGGGTCGGTTGGGTCAGGTGCGATGTAACCGCTTTCGCCTCCACCTACCGCATACCAGTCAGGGCGATCGATGGCGCCGTCGGCGCTCGCGCTGGCAATGGCGACGGTGGAGTTGTCCTGCTGCGCACCGTAAATGTAATACGGAAACCGATTGTCAGTAATGACATGGTAGAACTGCGCCGTCGGCTGGTTATATTCGCCAGTCCAAGTGGCGCCGAAGTCGGTGGAGACCGCGGCCCCGCCGTCGTTGCCATTGATGAGACGCCTCGGATTCGTGGGATCGATCCACAATGCGTGATTGTCTCCGTGCGGCGCTCGTATCGACTCGAAGGTTTTGCCGCCGTCATTGGAGCGATACGCGCTGGTGTTCAGGATGTAGACGGTATCGTCCGACTTTGGATCGGCGAAAATGTGCGAGTAATACCAGGCGCGCTGACGAAAACGGTGGTCGTCGGTGGTTATGTGCCAGGAGTCGCCGCCGTCGTCGGAACGATAGATTCCGCCTTTCTCCGCCTCGACCACTGCCCACACTCGATTGGAATTTGCGCCGGAGACCGTTACACCAATGCGGCCCAGAATGCCTTCGGGCAGCCCGTGGCCTTTGAGTTCTTTCCAGGTAGTCCCACCATCGATGGAACGGTAAAGACCACTTCCCGGGCCGCCGCTGTCCAAACTCCACGGGGTTCGCCGGGCTTGCCACAATGCCGCAAATAGGATGTTGGAATTGCTGGGATCGAACACTACATCGATGCCGCCGCTCTTGGCGTCTTTATAGAGCACCTTCTGCCATGTCTTGCCACCATCCTGCGTGCGAAAAATTCCCCGCTCCTCGTTGTCCGCAAAGGGATGCCCGAGCGCTGCAACAAATGCAATATCCGGATTCCTGGGATTCACCGCGAGCCGTCCGATGGCGTGCGTGTCGGCGAGGCCAGAAAACTTCCACGTCTTACCGGCATCAATCGACTTGTAAACCCCGTTCCCGCCGACGATGTTGCCGCGAATACACGCCTCTCCAGTTCCGACATAAATTACATTCGGGTCGGATTCGGAAACTGCGATCGCCCCGATCGCAGGAGACGCGTCCTTCGTTTTGTCGAAAATCGGTCTCCAGTTCAGGCCGCCATCGGTTGTCTTCCACACGCCTCCAGCGGTCGCGCCAAAATAATAGACGTTCTCCTGGCCGACGACGCCCGACACCGCGACCACGCGCCCGCCGCGAAATGGCCCGACCAGTCGATACTGCAGTCCCTTCCACGGTCCTTTGTCTTCGCCCTCTTCTTTATCTGCTCCCGCCTGCGCGCTCGCAGCCTCTGCCTGTTTCGGCTGGGAGGTCTGTTTCTGGCTGGAATCGGAGGTCTGCTTCGGCGGATGCTTCTGCGCCGAGACTGAGGTGATGAAACAAAACACCACAAGGGCGATTGCAATCGTTCGCAAGGTTTATTCCTCCGGAGATATAAACGACAAGTGCGGCAGCCACACATTCTGAACCGGAGAGATGGCAGTTGTCTAGTTTCGGGTTCTTGCGGAGTAGGGGTCAGACTGACCCAGTGCGGTTTGCGGGTTCGAGTCTGAACTGTTTGAAGGGTGCTGTCGGGACTGAAATGCCCTCGAGAAAATTCAACCAGATGAATTTGGGAAAAGATTAATGGCCTGGTGGATGGGCGAGGTCACCATTTATCGGTGACCGTTCCAACTCCATTCAGCGCGGCAAAGATCGAGGAGGGGACATATTGCGGCGTAGCAGCACATGGTGGCCGCTCGACACACAGCCCTTTCCGCCGACGATCTCCGCAAGTGCCTCCTCGCAAATCCAACCTGCTATTTCATTAGTTCGTGGGCGGAAGTCCTCCACCTTGGCAGCGCCCCTTTTTTTCTGGACAGGTTAGGATCGGCCCTCCGTCGGGGGCGGTGTTCTGGGCGTTGTCGCTGTTCAGTTGCGCCGCACCCCAAACCACGCTTGTGCCTTCAGTGCTGGTGCCCGTGCTCGAACCCCAAACCACGCTTGTGGCTTGAGTGCTCGAACCCCAGACCACACTAAAGGCAGTTAGCAGGTCGTCATTCCAGGGCAACGTTGCATTTGAAGCCACCGAGTTGCCGCTTACGTTTGAACCCCAGATAGCCCACCATGACCACGCCTTCGACGATCCCCAAACCACCGATTTTGCCGGAACGCTGCTGTTTCCGTTGACCAGGTTAACGTTGCCAGTCGAAGAGTTATAGACCACATACGGAGACAACGCTGCGCCTACGTTGCCCGGAGCCAGGCTGTTGTCGGACATTGCAGACTGCACATTGAGCAGGCCCGAACCGACGGAGAACAGATCGTAATACTCCGTGAAAGTCTCGTCGAGAGCAGGAACGGAGACCACGGTGGAGGTTGGAAATGACCCGTTGGTGGTTTGCATCAAGCGCGCCTTTACCTGGTCTGGAGTCAGATTGCCGTTCTCTTGCAGAAGCAATGCCACCGCTCCGCTGACGACCGGGGTTGCCATACTCGTACCGCTAAGCGTGAAATAGTCAGGATTTCCGTCGTTGCCATTGACCAGTTGAGCCGGATACTCGGCTTCCAGCGTGGCGCCCGGGGCGGACAGCGAGACGATATTGTTGCCCGGAGCCATAATGTCGGGCTTTACTACGTGATCATAAGTGGTGGGCCCCTTGGACGTATAGCTCGTCATGATTTCCGCCGATGGCGACGACGATCCCGTACTGTTCATTGCCCCCACGGTTAATACAAAGGGATCGTTGCCCGGAGCCGTGATGGTTCCATATCCGTCGCTGCCGTCGACGCTCAAGCGTCCGTAATTACCTGCCGCCACCACCACTACAATGCCGGCTTTCCATGCCGATTCCACCGCCTGGCAGAGAGCATCCTGACTGTAGCTGACGGCGATGCCACGCCCGAGCGACAGGTTGATCACCTGGATGTTGTATTTGTTCTGCAGCGCAATGGCTTGCTGGATGGCCGCGATCACAGTGCTGTCGCTGCCGTTGCCGTTGAGATCCAGGGCGCGAAGGTCCACGAGGTTTACAGCAGGCGCAACACCCTCATAACTTCCGTTGGAGAGGTAGCCGTTGCCGCCAATGATTCCGGCGACGTGGGTGCCGTGACCATAAAGGTCATACTGTGCTCCGCTGGAGTTCGTAGTCGCGGTGCCCGTGAAATCCTGGTGATAAACCACGCGCGAATGAGATTCGTTCGAATTCCACAAATCGGGATGACTGTCGTTAATGCCGCTGTCAATCACGGCCACGCCAATCCCAGCTCCGTTGTAGCCAGCGTTCCAGGCAGAGGGTACGTTCGTCGCCGCATCCGTGATTTCATCCAGTGCCCGCAAGGGATGGTCGAGGCTCACCGACACGACCTCGTCGTCCGCTTCCAATGCCGGAAGCGCACTTGCCGGAATTGTGACGGCGATGCCCTTGACCAAACTGAGCCTATGGTTCAAGCGGGCTCCTAGACGCTGCACTCTTCCCTCTTGCTCTGACCGTGGAGCCTGCTTGTACTGGACAATAACCTTCACGGTCTCGTTAGCCGCGACATTCTGATGGGCTCGCTCAACGATTTGCGCGAGGTCCGGGGCGAACTTGCCAGCCGGCCTGCCGTCAGCTTCTGAGTTCTGTGCGACGGCAACCTCCGACACTAGGAGCAGCAGCAGTACGCTGAAGCGCTTTCCCCAAGCTGCGCTGTGGCGCTGGCCTCGGCCTGAGTTCTTTTCTTTCCCTATCTGCGACATTAGAGGTCACCCTTACCTGCGCGAAAGTTGGAGCAGGATTGTGCTCCAACCCAGTTCGTAATGTGCACGGGTAATGCCTAATCCGTTCCTCGTAAGCTATTGATATTATTGGAGATCACAACCGTCGGTTAGCGTAGAGATGGGTCAATGTGTCCCCCAATGAGGGGCGTGGGACAGTTTGTCTCAGTGCGACGACCCATTGGTGCCTACGCAAGTCTCGTGCACAGTGTAATGATTTGTGGACGCGAGACCACAAGGAATTCGCGATCAAGGGGCGGCAGAGAGAAGCAACGAACTGCGAGAGAGATGCAACAAATCACGGGCGGGTCGCGACCCGCGGATATAATACGCCGGAGCGGAAGTTCAGATCCTGCGAACAGGGCTCACACCCGGACACGTGGTGTGTTCGGTTCGCAATTCTGTAGAAATCGGCCTGGTTTCGCGGAGAGCAGATGCGGGTTTCAACAGTCGTCCGAAAAATATTGATACTTCGCCCATGCTAAACTTCTCCATCCGAGATGCCGCAGCGCATCGGAAACAGAGCATTACATCGAGGTCTCGTTATCAGCGAGCACTCGGTAATATCGACTGACGCAACAAAATCGGATGGAAACCAGACCTCCCGCTTCGTCTATTGATCCACAGCACCAGCTGCCGCCCGCGAATCGCTCCCATGGGTCCGGGTGGCAACGGCTTCTCGTGTGGGCTCTGCTGCTACTGGCTTGCGGGGTGATTTTGTGGTTGGTGTTTCGTCACGAAGACGCGAAAAGCGGCGCGTCCACATCCAAGCGCGGTGCGACCGGCCCGGTCACGGTTACGACCGCCACGGCTACTAAAGGAAATATCGGCGTATATCTGGAATCGATTGGCACCGTTACTCCCGTCTATACCGATTCCATTACCAGCGAAGTCACAGGAATCGTGAACCAGGTGCATTACCAGGAAGGCCAACTGGTGCGCAAAGGCCAACCGCTAATCGATATCGATGCGCGGCCCTACGAGGCACAGCTCCTGCAAGCTCAAGGCGCACTTGAGCGCGATACCTATGTTCTCGAACAGGCAAAAATGGACCTGGAGCGTTACCGCGATGCGTGGGCGAAGAACGGTATTCCCAAGCAAACACTCGATGACCAGGAAAAGCTGGTCCTGCAGGACCAAGGCACCGTAAAGAACGATCAGGGCACGGTTCAGTATGATCAGGTCCAGGTTGCGTTCTGCCACATTACTTCGCCAATCAATGGGCGAGTCGGCCTGCGGTTGGTGGATCCGGGCAACGTTGTACAGTCCAGCGGCGCCACAACCCTGGCGGTGATTACCGAACTAGAGCCGATCACGGTGATCTTTACCGTTCCGGAAGACAGTCTGGCGCAGGTGCAAGTGCAAACCCGGAAGAAAAAGCGGTTATCGGTCGACGTTTTCGATCGCACCCAGCAAACCAAGATCGCCAGCGGAAAACTCCTGACCTTCGACAACCAAATCGATACCACCACGGGTACGGTCAGGCTGCGGGCGCTTTTCGACAACAAGAACGATTCCTTGTTTCCCAATCAGTTCGTAAACACCAGGCTGCTGGTGACCACCTTGCAAGGAGTCACGTTGATTCCGACCTCTGCCATTCAACATAATGGCCAGACCGCGTTTGTCTACGTAATCCAGAATGACACCGCCCAGATCCGCAATATCACGCCAGGCGTTGTGGATGCCGGCCAGACCGCCGTCCAAGGCATCAATCCAGGCGACGTCGTTGCCAACAGCAGCTTTGACAAGCTGCAAAACAATTCGAAAATCGTCGTTTCCAAGCAGCCAATTCCCGCCGCTTCGAGCGAGAGTCCAGCCCCGTGAGCCCGTCTCGCCCATTCATCATGCGGCCGGTGGCGACCGCTCTGCTGATGGCGGCGATCTTGCTGGTCGGTATCGTGGCGTATACCCAGTTGCCGGTCTCGGCCCTGCCCGAGGTCGATTACCCGACAATCCAGGTCCTCACTTTTTATCCAGGCGCAAGCCCGAACGTGATGGCGACTACTGTGACTGCGCCACTGGAACGTCAGTTTGGCGAGCTGCAGGGGCTCAGCCAGATGACCTCTACCAGTTCGGGAGGCACGTCTGTCATTGTGTTGCAGTTCGCCTTGAGTCTCAACATCGACGTTGCTGAAGAAGAAGTGCAGTCGGCGATTAATGCGTCTCAAAGTTTCCTGCCCTCAAACCTGCCGGCGCCTCCCGTCTATAGCAAAACGAACCCCGCGGACGCTCCCGTACTCACGCTCGCTATCACTTCTGATTCCGTCCCACTCTCGCAGGTGGAAGACCTGGTGGATACGAGGCTGGCTCCAAAACTTTCGCAGCTGAGTGGAGTAGGCCTGGTGAGCATCAGCGGCGGTCAGAAGCCGGCGGTGCGCATTCGTGCCAACCCAGTTTTGCTCTCCTCCTACGGCATCAATCTCGAGGACCTGCGCACCGCTCTCATTCAAGCAAGCGTGAACGCCGCGAAGGGCAACTTCGACGGGCCGCGCCAGGACTACCAGATCGATGCCAACGATCAACTGGTCAGCAGCGCCGATTATCGCAACCTTGTGATCGCCTACCGCAACGGCGCGCCCGTTATGATCACGGATGTGGCCGAAGTCGTCGACGGCGTCGAGAACAACAAGCAGGCAGCATGGATGAACCAGACACCCGCCGTTATCCTGAACATCCAACGACAACCTGGAGCCAATACCATTAGCGTTGTAAAGAGCATTAAGAAGCTTCTGCCGCAACTGGAAACCAACCTCCCCGCCTCGGTTCAGGTCACCACGCTCACCGACCTGACTACGGCGATTGAGGCCTCGGTTTCCGACGTCGAGTTCGAACTCATGCTGACGGTTGGTCTGGTGGTGATGGTGATCTTTTTGTTTCTGCGCAGTCTCTACGCCACCATCATCCCCAGCGTGGCCGTGCCGCTGTCGCTGGTGGGGACGTTTGCCGCCATGTACGCGCTCGGCTACAGCCTGGATAACCTTTCGCTGATGGCGCTGACCATCTCCACCGGATTCGTGGTGGATGACGCCATTGTGATGATCGAAAACATCTCGCGCTACATCGAGGAGGGTGAAGCGCCGATGGAAGCGGCTTTGAAGGGAGCGGAGCAGATCGGCTTCACTATCGTCTCGCTGACTGTTTCCCTGATTGCTGTACTTATCCCTCTGCTGTTCATGGGCGATGTAGTGGGCAGGCTGTTCCGCGAGTTTGCCGTAACTCTGGCCGTCACGATCGTCATCTCCGCCGTGGTGTCGCTGACCCTGACTCCCATGATGTGCTCACGGATTTTGCGGCATGAGCCCAAAGAGAAGCAGGGCCGTTTTTACAAAGCCTCTGAGCACATGTTCGAAAGCATGATCGCGTTCTACGGGCGCACCTTGAAATTCGTGCTGCAGTATCAAACCATCACTCTTTTCGTGGCCTTGGGCACGCTGCTGCTCACCATATTTCTTTATATCCTGATTCCCAAGGGATTCTTTCCGGTGCAGGATACGGGGGTCATTCAAGGCATTTCGCAGGCTCCCGAAACCATCTCCTTCCCGGCCATGGCACAGAAGCAGCAGGAACTTGCCAAGGTGATCCTCGCCGACCCGGCCGTCGAGAGTCTTTCGTCCTTCATCGGGGCCGACGGCACCAACACCACTCTCAACAGCGGCCGCCTGTCGATCAACCTCAAGCCTCTCTCGGATCGCAATCTCAGCGCCGCGGATCTCGTCCGCCGGCTGCAATCCAAACTACAGAACGTGCAGGGCATGGCGCTTTACATGCAGCCGGTGCAGAACATCACGGTGGATGACCGCGTAAGCCGCACCCAGTACCAGTACACCCTCGAAGATCCGGATGCGAACGAACTGAACGATTGGACGAATCGCTTCGTTGCCAAACTGAAAGCCTTGCCTGAACTTGAAGATGTTGCAACCGACCAGCAGACCGGAGGGCTGGCCGTCTCGCTGGTTATCGATCGCGTCACCGCCTCGCGGCTCGGCATCGCTCCTGCCACCATTGATAACACTCTGTATGACGCCTTCGGACAGCGCCAGATCAATACCATGTATACGCAGCTTAACCAGTACCACGTGATCCTTGAAGCCGAGCCGCAATTTCAGCAGAGTCCCAGCACGCTGCAAAATTTGTATATCCAGGCGAACGCCTCGTCGGGGACCTCGGGGCCGGGAGCTTCCAACTCTTTTTCGTCTTCCGGATCCTCCTCAGCCGGATCGAATGCGACGACAACCTCGGTACTTTACACGCCTTCTGCTATTGGGCTCACCGCTCCTGCAAACGCCCTGTCCTCCGGCGGCGGTTCGAGTGGGGTTTCTTCGGTCAATGCCAGCGCCACCTCCACGTTAAGCAACGCCATCCCTCTGAGCGCATTTGCGCGCTTCCAACGCACATCCGAGGCACTCTCCATCAACCATCAGGGGCAATTCCCCTCGGTGACCATTTCGTTCAACCTGGCATCCAACGCCGCTCTCGGAAGCGCCATTACCGCAATCAATAAAGTGCAGCACGACATGCATATGCCGCCCAGCTTGCAGGCAGGTTTCCAGGGGACAGCGGCATCGTTCGAGAACTCGCTGTCGAACGAACCCTTGCTTATTCTCGCTGCCCTGGTGACGGTCTACATCGTGCTCGGGGTTTTATATGAAAGCTTCATCCACCCCGTCACCATTCTCTCTACTCTGCCCTCGGCCGGGGTAGGCGCGCTGCTGGCGCTCATGCTGTTCCACCAGGATCTGAGCGTGGTGGCCATCATCGGCATCATCCTGCTGATCGGCATTGTCAAGAAGAACGGAATCATGATGGTGGATTTCGCGCTCGAAGGCGAGCGCCAGCACGGCAAGAACTCGACCGACGCCATCTATGACGCCTGCCTGCTGCGCTTCCGCCCCATCATGATGACCACGATGGCCGCCTTGCTCGGCGGCATCCCGCTGGCATTAGGAACCGGAATCGGTTCTGAGATTCGACGCCCCCTGGGAATTGCCATGGTGGGGGGACTCTTGCTAAGCCAGGCGCTCACGCTCTACACCACCCCGGTGATTTACATCTTCTTTGACAACCTTGGACAAAGATTCTCCCGCTCACGCTCCGGCGAAACGTCGAGCGGAACAACACCACCCGCGGAACAGGTATGAACCCTTCCGAACTATTTATCCGGCGCCCGGTGGCAACCACGTTGCTTACTATCGCTATTGCCATCGCCGGAGCGGTTGCGTACACGGTATTGCCGGTTTCTCCGCTGCCCCAGGTCGACTTTCCGACCATCTCAGTCTCCGGTTCCCTGCCCGGAGCCAGTGCGCAAATCATGGCATCGTCCGTGGCCACGCCGCTGGAGCGGCAGTTCGGCCACATCGCGGGAGTCTCGGAAATGACCTCCGCCAGTTCCCTGGGCAGCACGTCGATCACGATTCAGTTCGATTTGAGCCGCGATATCGATGGGGCGGCTCGCGATGTCGAGGCGGCGATCAGCGCGGCCCGCACCTATCTTCCAGCCAATCTGCCCGCCAATCCCACCTATCGAAAAGTGAATCCCGCCGATTCCCCGATCATGATCATCGGCCTGACTTCCAGCAAATACGATACGGGCAAATTGTATGACGAAGCCTCCACTGTGATGGAACAAAGGCTCTCGCAGATCCAGGGCGTGGGACAGGTGGCGGTCGGAGGCAGTTCCCTGCCCTCAGTGCGCGTCGACGTTAATCCTACTCAGCTGAACAACTACGGCCTCACAATATCCAATGTTCAGTCCGTGTTGAGCACTCAGAACGCCGACCTCGCGAAAGGCCAGATCTCCAATGGTTCGATAACGGCAGACATCATTGCCAACGATCAGATCTCAACCGCGGACGACTACAAGCCACTGATCATCGGCTACCACAACGGGGCAGCGGTCCGGCTCTCGGATGTGGCCCAGGTCACCGATTCTGTGCAGAACATCCGTTCCGCCGGATACCTGAACGGCATACCTTCGGTCACGGTGATCATCTTCCGCCAGCCGGGCGCGAATATCATCCAGACCGTCGACAACATACGCACCCAGTTGCCATTTCTGAAGGCTTCGATTCCGCAGGGCATCGACACCACCATCGTTCTCGACCGAACCACCACGATCCGTGCCTCGGTTGACGATGTGGAGCGTACGCTGCTGATCTCCGTGGCTCTTGTAATTCTGGTGGTCTTTCTCTTCCTGCGCAACGGGCGAGCCACTTTGATTCCCAGCGTTGCCGTCCCGGTGTCGCTGATCGGCACTTTCGCCGTGATGTATATGCTCGGCTACAGCCTCGACAATCTCTCGCTCATGGCGCTCACCATCTCAACCGGGTTCGTGGTAGATGACGCCATCGTGGTGATGGAAAACATCTCCCGTCACCTGGAGGCGGGGATGAAGCCCTTCGCCGCGGCATTGCAGGGCGCACGAGAGATTGGGTTCACCGTATTTTCCATCAGCGTTTCACTCATCGCGGTTTTTATTCCCATCCTCATGATGGGAGGCATAGTCGGCCGTCTCTTCCGTGAGTTCGCGATCACACTCTCAACAGCCATCGTCGTCTCGATGGTGGTTTCATTGACCACCACTCCGACCATGTGTGCGTACCTGCTTAAGGAAGAGAAGGAACAAAAGCACGGCAGAATCTATCAGGCGAGCGAGAAGTTCTTCGCCTGGATGCTCGAAACCTATCGCCGCAGTTTGATCGTTGTGCTCGATCATTGGGTGCCGACATTGTTCGTGCTCGCTCTCACAATCGCATTAAATTTTGTGCTCATCTATAGGATCCCCAAGGGCTTCTTTCCGCAGCAGGATACAGGCGCGATTACGGGAGGGGTGCAGGGTCCCCAGGATTCATCGTTTCCCGCGATGGACAACTCAATCCGGCAATTGGTTGGGGTGATCAAGAGCGATCCGGCGGTCGCCAACGTGACCGCCTACACCGGCGGCAATGGCGCAACCAATGGGGGATTCATCTACATCGCCCTCAAGCCCCTCAACGAACGCAAGATCGGTGCCGCGGATATCATCAACCGGCTGCGCCCCAAGATAAACCGTTTGCCCGTGGCCTCGGCTTTCTTGCAGGCAGCGCAGGACTTGCGTATCGGCGGCAGATCGAGCAACGCGCTTTACCAGTACACCATCCAAAGCGATAACGTGCAGGATCTCTCGAAATGGGGGCCCATTCTCTTGGGGGAGATGAAGAAGCTTCCCGGCCTGCAGGACGTGAACTCCGACCAGCAAAACGGCGGCCTGGAGGAATTGGTAACCTACGACCGCACTACCGCCGCCCGTCTTGGAATGACCGCGCAGTCTCTCGATTCCTCGCTCTATAGCGCCTTCGGCCAAGCCGAGGTCTCCATCATCTACACACAATTGAATCAGTACTACGTGGTTCTCGAGGTCGCCCCTCAATACTGGCAGAGTCCGGAAGGCCTGAAGTATATCTACCTGCGCGCGACAAACACTGGAAACGTCCCGCTTAACGCAGTAGCAAATGCCGCATCAAGCACCACTCCGCTAGCGGTAAACCACACCAGCTTATTTCCTTCCGTCACCGTGTCTTTCAATCTGGCGCCCGGGGTTTCTTTGAGCGACGCCACGCTTCGCGTCTCTGAAATGCAGCAGAGACTGGGTACGCCTGCGACCATTCGCGGCTTCTTCGCCGGAACGGCGCAAGCTTATCAACAGTCACTGAGCACCGAGCCGGTGCTTGTGATTACGGCTTTGTTCGCGGTGTACATCGTGCTCGGCATTCTTTACGAGAGTTTGGTACACCCGATCACCATCATCTCGACTCTGCCCTCCGCTAGTTTGGGTGCGGTCCTGGCGCTGATGCTGTTCAAGATCGACTTGAACGTGATTTCCATTATCGGAATCGTACTGCTGATCGGGATCGTAAAGAAAAATGCCATCATGATGATCGACTTCGCCTTGGTCGCGGAACGGCAGGAGGGCAAGAGCACGACGGACGCCATCTTCGAAGCCTGCATGCTGCGCTTCCGTCCCATCCTGATGACGACCATGGCCGCGCTGTTCGGGGCCTTGCCGCTGGCGTTCGGCACCGGCACGGGCTCGGAGCTGCGAAGACCGCTCGGCATCACGATCGTCGGTGGATTGATCGTGAGCCAGATGCTCACGCTCTACACCACCCCGGTGGTTTACGTATTCTTCGATCGCTGTCGGCTATGGGTCCATGAAAAATGGCACGGCACGGCTTCGACCCCGGCGACTGAGGTCAGCTAGCGCGAGCGGACTGAGTTGGATATGAAGGATTAGATTTAGGTAGGAACGCTATGATGATCCTCCGGCAAAAATCGACGCGCCGCACGATTTCGCTAGCAGCGGTTGCGCTCTCGTTAATGTTATCGGGCTGCGTGGTCGGGCCAAAATACCATCCACCGGCGCCGCAGGCGCCCGCAGCGGCGTACAAGGAATCGCCAAGCGAGACCAATGAAACTGGAGACTGGACTGTGGCGCAGCCCGCGGATGCCAAGCTGCGCGGCAAGTGGTGGGAAATGTTCAACGATCCCGAGCTGAATGCGCTCGAAGAACAACTGGATATTAACAACCAGAACATCAAGCAGTATTTCGAGAATTTCATGGAAGCTCGCGCCATCGTGCGCGAGGCCCGCTCGCAATATTTTCCTACGCTGACAGCCGCGCCCTCGGTCACCCACTCGCGAGCTTCAGCGAACCTGGCCGGGAGCACCGGCAGTGCGAGCGGCAGTACACCCACTCCCACGCAACTGCAAAGCACGCTCTATTCCCTGCCTCTCGAAGCATCCTGGGAACCGGACCTTTGGGGCAAGGTCCGCAACACCGTGCGCCAAGCTCAGTACGCGGCCCAGGTCAGCGCCGCCGATCTCGAGAATGAACGCCTGAGCGAACAAGCCATCCTGGCGGAATATTTCTTTGAGATCCGCGGTCAGGACCAACTGCAAAAGATCTACAACGACACCGTCGATGCCGACCAGAAAGCCTACGATCTCACCCGCGGGCTCTATGAATCCGGCATCGACGATCAGATCTCGGTGGTGGAAGCCGAAACCACTCTGCGGTCCGCGCAGGCAGGAGCAACCAACGTTGGAGTCGCGCGAGCGCAGTATGAACATGCGATCGCCATGCTCGTCGGCAAGGCCGCAACCGATTTCTCGATTCCCGTGAAGCCGATGACCGTTGCTCCGCCCTCAATTCCAGTGGGTGTGCCCTCGGAACTACTCGAACGCCGGCCCGACGTCGCCGCCGCCGAGCGCACCATGGCCGAAGGCAACGCGGCAATCGGAATTGCGTATGCAGCCTATTATCCCAACTTCACTTTGAGCGCCGAAGGCGGCTTTGAGAGTTCAGCGTTTAAGAATTGGCTTTCCTGGCCGAGCCGCTTCTGGTCCGTAGGCGCATCGCTCTCGGAAACCCTCTTCGACGCCGGACTGCGCCGCGCCACCGTGCAACAATATGTTGCGGCCTATAACGCGGATCTCGCCGGTTACCGCCAGACAACCCTGACCGCATTCCAGCAGGTGGAAGATTCCCTCGCCGAAGTCCGCATTTTATCGAAGGAGATTCAGCAGGAGCAGCAGGCGGTGAATTCCGCACAAACCTTCCTCAAACTTGAACAAGGTCGTTATGACAGCGGCATCGATCCCTACATCGACGTGCTGGTCGCCCAAACTACAGTGCTCGCGAATGAGCAGACCCTGAATGGCCTTCAGGTACAGCAGATGACGTCAGCCGTAGCGCTGGTGGAAGCCCTGGGCGGCGGATGGGATCGTTCGCAATTGCCGGGCGCCCAACAGGTGACCCAGAAGCCGGCCAAAACAGAGACCACGATCGATCAGTAAGATTCAGGTAGGGTCTACTTCGGATCTTTGCCCGGCTTCCTAAGCCGGCCAGATGCTGAGCGCGGTCTTGCTGAGGATTTGCTCTTTCACTTCCTCCTTCAACGGGAGTGCGCGAAAGTCATCCAGATTCTTCTTGATGTCGGGAACCCCCGGTCCGGGCCAGTCCGTGCCGAACAACGTCTTGTCCGCGATTTCCTCCAATCGCGGGAAATACTTCAACAGGGCCTTGGGCGGGATGCCGCTGATGTCGAGGTACACATTGGGATGGCGCCGCAGCAGGAAGAAAGCTGTCTGCATCCACAACGGACGCCCGCCATGAGCCAGCAGAATTTTCATCTTGGGAAAATCGACAGCCACATCATCCACAAAAATGGGATCCCCGTAGCGGTTACGCGCACCCTGGAAAATGGACGTGCCGGTGTGGAACATAACCGGAACTCCGTTAGCCTCAGCGGCGCGGTAGATCACTTCCAGCTCTTTTACCCCGTTCAGATAGTCGTTGGGAAACAGAAGCTGGTGGGGAGGGTGAATCTTGATCATCCGGATCTTAAGCCGCAAAAGATGCTCGACGTCGGCCAGAATATTGTGACTGTGACGCGGGTGCAGGCCGCCACAAGAGAGCAAACGCTCGGGGTTTTCTTTGACGTAGTCGGCGATCCACTGATTCACTGCCGTCGTGAAGCCGATGACTTCCGGCGCCACGTAGTTGATCAGCACTCCGCGGTCGATTCCTGCGGCATCCATGTACTTGAGGAATGATTTGGGTGAGCGGCAGAACCCGGAAATCTCGTCGTAGTTATGCCGCTTTCGCCGCATCAACTCCACAGCTTCAGGACGGAACATCTCCATCGGCGAAATGTGGATGTGGCAATCTGTAATCAAGTAAATCGTCACCTCTCAGCAAGACCTTCGGGAACCTCTAGCCCAACTTAAGTTTGTCGAGTTCCTCGCTCGCAATGTGAAATCCAGTGTTCGCTGCCGGCACGCCGGCGTAGATCGCAGTTTGCAAAAGCACTTCCTTTAGGTCGCAAGGCTCCAGTTCGTGCAGCAGGCCCGCATGCACATGCAGCCTGAATTCTTCCCAGCGTCCCATGGATGCCATCATAGCCAACACCAGCAGCCGTCGGGTCCGCGGTTCCAGGCCTGGCCGCGTCCAGATTGTTCCCCACGCGTAGCGAGTGATCAGTTCTTGAAACTCGCGCGTGAAGTCAGTGGTCGCAGCGACGGCCCGATCGACGTGTGCATCACCCAGCACGGCTCGCCGCAATGCGTAGCCCACTTCGAGCGGATCATCGGATTTCGCTGCCGCAGGCTGTAGAAATTCCAGCAGCGCCGCCGTGAACGATCGCGGACGCTCGAGGTTCGAGAGATGAGCAGCGAGCAGCCGAACCGCACGCGCACCGGGGATTTCCCGTGCCAGAATTTCCCCGTGACCATCCCAGGGTGTGGATATATCGCGGTCCCCGGCGATCACCAGCGTAGGAACACGAATCTGCCGCAACAACTCCCGGTTGTCTACATCCCGCAGCGCAGCACAACAACCCGCGTATCCCGTGGGATCTGTTCCTGACAAGACCGATCTTGCAGCGCTGACATAGACTTCACCCCGAACCAGCGTATCCGGTGAAAAGAAACGTTGCATCGCCATCTCGACAATAGCTTTCATTCCTCCTTCGGAAACCAGTTTGATTCGCGTGTCCCAGTTGTTGCGTGGGCCAAACTGCGGAGAGCTGTTGGCGAGAATCAAGCCAGTTACGCGATCGGCGCTGTTAATGCCGAGCCATTGGCCGATTGCGCCGCCGAGCGAAAGACCGCAGAAAGCGAATTGTTTGATCCCGAGAGCATCAGCCAAGCCCAGCACATCCCGCCCCAGCAACTCAGTCGAATACTCACCCTTCGGTGCGTCGGAAGCACCGTGTCCGCGCGTGTCGTAGCGCAATATCTGGAAATGCGGGAAAAGATCCGCAGCTTGCGGAGTCCACATCCCGTGGTCGGTGCCAATAGAGTGCGAAAGAACCAGCACCGGCCTTTCGGCCCGGCCTTCCAGACGATAAAACAGACGCGCGTTGTTGACGGTCACAAAGGGCAAGATCTATCGCTCCTTCTCGGATTTCTCATTGGCGGAGGAAAACAGCGCCTCCCGAAAAGTTTCAGCCGAGCCGAGATACTGTTCGGGCGCTTCCAGATCGCGAAGGGTTGAAGGGTCGATGTTCGAAGTGATCTCAGGCATTTCCGCCAGCACTTCGGAAAGATGCTTGCCTTGCGCGACGCTCTTCCGCGTGGCCTCTTCCAAAAGTTTGTGGGCGATATCGCGACCAAGCTTCGGCCCCAGCAGCATCATGGCGCGCTCAGCGAAAACTACACCGTGAGTGGCGTCGATATTCGCCCGCATGCGGACAGTGTCTACGGAAAGACCCTCTGCCACTTCCGCCATCGAAGCTACTGCCAGGCCGGTGGATTGAATCACCGACGCGACGATCGGCCATTCGGCTTGCCATCCGCCGGCTCCCCGCTCATGTTCCTGCACCATAGCCATGAGAAACGCAGCTACTTCACCCGGAACTCGACAGGCCGCGGCGAGAGTCAGCACGCTGCCAATCGGATTACGCTTGTGCGGCATGGTCGAGGAACCCCCGCGGCCGTGGCCACCCGCTTCCGCAACTTCCGCGACTTCGTTTTGCATCAGCAAGCTGATGTCGCGAGCGATTTTTCCAAGCGATCCTGTTAACACTCCGCAGTCGCAGAGCAGGTTCGCGAGACGATCACGATGCGAATGCCACGGCGCTTCCGGATAGTCCAATCCGAGTTCCTTGGCCAGTGCAAGCGCAACTGCCGATCCTCGCTCGCCAAGGGAGGCCAGCGTCCCCGACGCTCCGCCGAATTGCAAGATCACGGTCCCTGCGAAAGAAGAATCGAGCCGCGTTCTGCTGCGATGAATTGCGCCCAACCAGCCCGCCGCTTTGAGCCCGAATGTCACCGGTAACGCGCTCTGCATCAGGGTTCTGCCCAGCATCACTGTATTCTTATGCTCTTCAGACAATCTTCTGAGGGCATGTTCCAGCCGCGAGATACCTCCGGCAAGAATTGGCTGTGCGCGCTTCAGCAATAGAACCAGAGCCGTATCCGCGGCATCCTGGCTCGTAGCTCCCCAGTGCACATAACCCGCCACTTCCGGGTCGATCGCCCGCACGCGCTCGGTCAGGGCTTTCACCAGTGGTATGGCGGGCGTGCCCGCTCGCAGCATGTCGCGGAACAGCGCGGCCACGTCGAACCCATCGGCCCTACCCGCCTCCGCGATTCTATCGGCGGCGCCATGTGGAACAATCCCGACGCGCTCCTCCGCTCGAGCCAGCGCCACTTCAAAATCGAGCAGCGCCTGAAGCACGGACTTGTCCGAGAATAATTCCGCGAGTGGTTCGGTGGTCGCCAGACTTTCGATCAGACGCGCCATGAACGATGTTGCCTCAGCCGGGAATTATAGACGCTGAGGCTATTCTGCCGTTCTCGGCCTGTTGGACGTCCGTTTCTTACACATCGAAGAACACGGTTTCTTGCTCGCCTCGCAGATGAATATCAAAGCTCCAATGTCCCGGACGAGCAGCATCCGGTTCCGCCATGAGTGTGTCACGCCGCTGCGGCGGCACCAGCGCAATCACTGGGTCCTCGGAGTTGGCAGGATCGCCGGCGAAGTAGACGCGTGTGTAGAGCTGTTTGAGCAAGCCGCGGGCGAAGATCGCCACATTCAGATGCGGCGCTTGCAACCCACTCCCAAAGCCGGGCACGCGACCCGGCCTGATGGTCTCGAACTCACAGCTACCGTCTTCTTCCGTAGCCATCCGCCCAAAACCGACCCAGCCCGGATCGACCGTCTTTTTCTGCATATCATCGGGATGGTTGTACTTACCGTCAGCGTCCGCCTGCCAGATCTCGATCACGGCATCGTTTAGCGGTGCGCCTTCGCCATCGAGAACACGGCAGGTGAGCCACACGCGCTCGCCCTTCGTCTGCGGTCCCGCAATGCATTTGACGGAACGCGTTTCGGTCATGCCCAGGTGAAAGTAGGGGCCGGCGGTCTGCGAAGGAGTTGGTATCAGTTCCATGTCAAGCCTCGAACGGCGTGGCATCGCGCCCCCGCAGAACAATGTCGAAGCGGAAGCCGAGCGCCCACTGCGGCTGTGTCGTTTCCAGGTCAAACTTGGAAATCAATCGCTCCCGTGCTTTCTCGTCCGGGATGGATTTAAAAATGGGATCGAAAGCAAACAGCGGGTCGCCCGGAAAATACATCTGCGTGACCAGGCGCGTGAGAAACGCTCGTCCGAAAATGGAGAAGTGAATGTGCGCCGGCCGCCATGCATTGTAGTGATTGAGCCAGGGATAGGCGCCGGGCTTGATGGTCAAAAACCGATAGGAACCATTCTCATCGGTCAACGTACGGCCGGCTCCTGTGAAATTAGGATCGAGCGGCGCCGGGTGTTGATCATTCTTATGACGGTACCGCCCTGTGGCATTGGCCTGCCAAACCTCAAGCAGAGCGTTGGGAACCGGGCGCCCGTTATCGTCGAGCACGCGTCCAGTCACAATGATGCGTTCGCCGAGCGGTTCGCCGGCATGCTGGCGCGTAAGATCGTTGTCGGTCTCGCCGATCTCTTCGCGTCCGTACAGCGGACCCGTAATCTCCGATAAGGTGTGCGGCAGCACAATCAAGGGCCGAGTCGGAGAACGGCGTACCGTCGCCTGATAGGGCTCGCAGAGGGAGGGCGGTTGGCTGCCGGCGGGCGTCCGATGATATTGCGTAATCGAACCTTCGTTTGTCGGACGGCTCATCAGCACCCGCCTCGTTTTACATCCTAACAAATCGCCGGCGGATCACATCGCAGGACGAAGGGATTCGTCACGGCCAGACAAGACAAAAAACGCAATCTCGGCTGACAACGAAATCACCGCTTTGCCCTGCTCGTGACAGGGGAAGCAGGTTTTGAAGGCTGCCTCGGGGAGGTTAGGCGGACTTTGCCTGCACCCATCACGCACGTTGAACAGAGAGCCCGTAACTAATTGAAAGCAAGGGGATGGCTCCGGTGCCGCCACAAGCACAATTCTCTCAAGAAATTCCTTTCCCTCAACTCCCGACAGTCAACGACATTGAAAAAGTTAAGAGCGGCCACCGGAGCTCAGTGCTGTAAGATTTCGGTCCAAGTGGGCAATGGTGGGCGCTACCCTGGCCGCCCGGGACAAGGTTCCGTCTTTACTTTCAGCCTGCCGACGGTCAGGCACCAGCCACATCTATAAAGGCTGGAGAGAAATTAGCAGTCGCGACCGAGTGATCACGACATTTCGGAAGGGTGCATGATGATTCACATAGCAGTGAGCAGAAACAACAAGCCCGGCAGAGCTGGAGTCACTATGCATCGGAGCGCCATAGCCGCGGCTGCATTGATGATTTTGATCGCTGCGGTCGTCCTGCCGGTCTCGGCGCAGGATCCGAAGTTGATGAAGTTCTTCCGAGACGATGTTGCCCTAACTCCGGATCAAATAGCTGCCATCCGTAGCGGGCAGCCGGTCGCGAAGAATCTGCCTTCTCGCACGCCGGCCGAGGTTTTTCTTTTCGGCGCAATCTACATCCACGCCACTCCGGAGAGCTATCTGAAGTTTGCTCAGGATTTTGACCGTCTTCGTAAACTTCCCGACTACTTGTCGCTCGGAGTGTTCAGCAATCCTCCCCAGGCGTCCGATCTCAAGAATTTTTCGTTCGATAACGATGACATCAAGGCACTGAAGAATTGCAGGCCCGGAGACTGTTTGATTCAGATGCCTGCGAGCTCCATCGAAGCGCTGCGGAGTTCAATCGACTGGTCCGCTCCCGATCTTGGCGACCAGGTGAACCGGCAGCTGCAGAAGACGGCACTGCAGCATCTTCTCGACTACCAGCAGCAGGGCAATCCGGTGCTCGGGGTCTATAACGACAAGCGTGATCCCACCGAGGTTCCTCGGCAGTTCGCCTATATGCTCAGTTACAGCAAGGCCTTGCCGGAAAATCTTCCGGACTTTTACCAATACCTCCTCGACTATCCCAGGGCAAAGCCCTCAAATGTCGAAGACGCGTTTTATTGGGCGCGGGTGAAATTTGGTTTGAAGCCGACCTTGCGCATCGTACAGATGGTCACACTGCAGGGGAATCCGAGCGATCCTCTGGCCTACGCCATCGCCCAGAAACAGCTTTATGCGAGCCACTATTTCGAGACTGCTCTCGATCTTTCGTTCTGCGTCCGCGGAAGTGATGACTCGCAGCAGCCTGGCTTCTATCTCATCATGGCGATGGGCTCAGAGCAGGCAGGGCTGACCGGCATCAAAGGATCGATCGTCCGAAAGACCGCAGTCGGGCGCTCGGTTTCCAATCTCCAGAACGCCCTCAGGAACATTAAGACCACGTTGGAAGGTCAGCAGTAGGCGATCAAAGAGGCGCTAGTTGCGGAAGTGGAAGACGAAACTGGGATTATGAAAAATGACGAAGTCATCGCGGGCCATCTGAGCCCGTGCGTTCAGGTTTTCATCGAGTCGCTACTTAACGCCGAATCGACTCGGACGCAGCACACGACGCCGGCACCACGGAAAGCTCCATGGACATCAAGAAAGGATCAAGAAAGGCCAAGCAGTCGAAACGAAAAGCCCAAGGTAGAAAAGTGGCCTAGGATATCTGTTTAATCCTGCACCGAGTGAAACCACCCACTGCTAGAGAAATGTAGACTTCAAAGTATTTCGTCGGGACTTCTCCGTACGGTCCTTCCAACAGCGTTCTACTGCCTATTTGTCTATCGTCAAGACAATAGTTGTGCTTTTTGTGATCGAGCCGGAGGTTCCGGTCACGGTCACTGTGGCCGTTCCAGTGGTCGCCGAGGAGGAAGCAGTGAGCGTGAGGGTTGATGTCGCGCTGCCGTTCGCCCTGGGAGTTACCGAACTGGGTGAGAAACTTGTGGTCACACCCTTGGGCAGGCCGGTAGCGCTCAACGTGGTTGCGGAGCTGAAGCTGTTCTGACTGGTGATCGTGATTGTGCTCCTTCCACTGCTGCCCTGAGTAATGGTGAGTGAAGTGGGCGAAGCAGCGATCGTGAAGCTAGGCGCAGGATTGACCGTCAGCGCCACGGTGGTCGTTGCACTCAGGCTCCCCGAGGTCCCTTTGATGGTCACGGTTGCAGTCCCAGTGGTGGCTGTGCTGCTTGCCGTCAGCGTGAGCACGCTGCTTCCCGTGGTCGGGTTCGTGCCGAATGCTACGGTTACACCGCTGGGCAATCCAGAGGCGGCCAGTGTTACGCTGCCGCTAAATCCGTTCTGTCCCGTCACGGTGATGGTCGACGTGGCCGAATTGCCTTGAACCACGGTCAGCGATGCGGGCGAGGCAGCGAGTGTGAAGCTCGGCGCAGGATTGACCGTCAGCGCCACGGTGGTCGTTGCACTCAGGGTCCCCGAGGTCCCTTTGATAGTCACGGTTGCAGTCCCAGTGGTGGCTGTGCCGCTTGCCGTCAGCGTGAGCACACTGCTTCCCGTGGTCGGGTTCGTGCCGAACGCTGCGGTCAGGCCGCTGGGCAATCCCGAGGCCGCCAGTGTTACGCTGCCGCTAAATCCGTTCTGCCCCGTCACGGTGATGGTCGACGTGGCGGAATTGCCTCGAACCACGGTCAGCGAAGTGGGCGAAGCAGCGATCGTGAAGCTCGGCGCAGGATTGACCGTCACAGCAACCGTGGTCGTCGCACTCAGACTGCCCGAGGTCCCTTTGATGGTCACGGTTGCAGTCCCAGTAGTGGCTGTGCTGCTTGCCGTCAGCGTGAGCACGCTGCTTCCCGTGGTCGGGTTCGTCCCGAATGCTGCGGTTACGCCGCTGGGCATTCCAGAGGCCACGAGTGTCACGCTGCCGCTAAATCCATTCTGTCCCGCCACGGTGATGGTAGATGTGGCCGAATTGCCTTGAACCACGGTCAGCGATCCGGGCGAGGCAGAAAGCGTGAAGCTTGGTGCAGGATTCACCGTCACAGCAACCGTGGTCGTTGCAGTCAGACTGCCCGACGTTCCGGTGACGGTCACGGCAGTGGTCCCGGTGCTGGCTGTGGTGCTAGCCATGAACGTGAGCACACTGCTCCCCGTGGTCGGGTTCGTGCCGAACGCTGCGGTAACGCCGCTGGGCAATCCAGATGCGGATAGTGTCACGCCACCGCTAAATCCGTTCTGACCCGTCACGGTGATGGTGGAGGTAGCCGAATTGCCTTGAACCAAGGTCAGCGATGCGGGCGAAGCTGCGAGTGTGAAGCTGGGCGCAGGATTGACGGTCACAGCAACCGTGGTCGTTGCAGTCAGACTGCCCGAGGTTCCAGTGATGGTTGCGGTAGCGGTCCCAGTGCTGGCTGTGCTGCTCGCGGTGAACGTGAGCGCACTGCTTCCCGTGGTCGGGTTCGTCCCAAATGCTGCGGTTACGCCGCTGGGCAATCCAGAGGCTGCCAGTGTCACGCCGCCGCTAAATCCGTTCTGTCCCGTCACGGTGATGGTGGACGTGGCCGAGTTGCCTTGAACCACCGTCAGCGATGCAGGCGAGGCAGCGAGTGTGAAGCTCGGCGCAGGAATACCAGTGCCCGTGAGCAGGATACTTTGTGTGGATGGAGCGCCATTGAGCGCGTTGTCGGTCAGCACCAGCGAGCCACTGAGTGTGCCCGCCACCAGGGGCGAGAAGTTGACGGTCAGGGTGCAACTGCCATTCGCGGGCAGCGAGGTCGTCGCCGCGCAGTCGGTCGTTTGCTGGCTGCTCTCCGGGAAACTGCTGGGAAAGCTTACCGCCGAAAAATTCAGAGCGGCATTGCCGGCGTTTTCGACCGTAACTATCCGTGGGCTGTCAGTACTGGTTGAGCCTACCACCGTGTTGGCAAAGGTCAGGCTCGGCGCATCGGCAAAATCCTCCTTCAATACTCGGTTGCGGTTGGAGTCGGCGATATAAACATTGCCGCTCTCATCCACCGCAACCCCAGACGGCGTAGACAATTGGCTGGTTAATATGGTCGTCTGAATGTAGCTTCCCGCCGACGGCGTCTCCTTTACGACCGTCTGCTTGGAAGTGTCGGTGATATAGAGGTTACCGTTCCCATCTACTGCAATCCCCCATGGCATACTCAGGCCGGAGGTCGGCACCGTGCTTTGGGTATAGCCGCCCGCCGATGGCGTCTCCTTCAACACCCGGTCATTTTCGATGTCGTTAACATAAATGTTGCCTTCCCCATCCACTGCAATTTTTTCTAAGTCGGATGAGGGGATCTGAATCGTACTCTGGGTGTAGCTGCCCGCTAACCACGTTTCTATATACACAGTACCGAGGTCATAGGTGAAATAGACATTCCCGTAGCCATCCACAGCAACTCCCACAATTTGGGATCCACTGGACGCGAGGTCGGCGACGATGCTCTCGGAATAGCCGCCCGCCGCTGGCGTCTCCTTCAGCACCCGGTAATTATTGGTGTCGGCAATGTAGACATTGCCGTTCCCGTCTACCGCAAGATCGGTGGGATAGTTCAGGCTGCTGGTCGGAATCGTACTCTGGGTGTAGCTGCCACCGGACAATGTTTCCTTCAATACCCGGTTATTTAAACTATCTAAGATATAGACGTTTCCGCTTCCATCCACCGCAACCCCCCAGGGGTTCGCCAAGCCGCTGGAGGCGACTGTGCTCTCGGTGTTCGGTAGGAAGTTTACCTGCGGTCCTACGCCCGTGCCCTGGAGGTAGCCGGTGGCAAGCACGTTTCCATTGTCATCCTCAAGCACCACAGCGCCATTGCGGGTTCCAGAGAACTTCGGCGTAAAGGTCACGTTGATCGTGCAGCTTTGTCCGGCGGCAAGCGCCGTATTCGTCGTGCAGGTTCCTGTGTTGGCGTTGATAAAGTCCAGCCCGGATGCGCCCTGCGTCAGCACGGTTGTCGATCCCAGAATTGTGGCAATACTGGTATTGAAGGTAATCGTCATTGGCGGGCTTGTAGTTCCAATGTTTACCGCACCGAAATTGCTGTTCGGCAGCGAAAAACCCTGCGTGCTGACTTGCAGTGCCATGGAAGCGGTTGCCTGCTCAATGCCGGAGGAAGTGGTGGAGGTTCCGATGATGGTCACGGGGTACATTCCAAGGGTAGCGGTGCTGCTCGCGGTCAGCGTGAGCACGCTGGTTCCCGTTGTAGAACTGGGATTGAATGATGCAGTTATGCTGCTGGGAAGGCCGTAAGCAACCAGGCTGACGCTACCGCTAAATCCAGTCTGGGGGAGCACCGTGATGGTGTCGGTCACGGATGTGCCTGGAACGATGGTGATGGATGCAGGCGAAGCGCTGAGGGTAAAGCCGGGCGCGGGATTAATTATCAGATAGAGCGAGGCGAGGGAGGACTGTGTGCCGGATGCGTTAGTGGCAAAAATGCTCAAAGGATAGACACCGGCCGTAACGGAGCTGCTAGTGGTCAGGGTGAGCGCGCTGCTTCCGCTGGTTGGGTTCGTTCCGAAAGAAGCACTAACACCGTTGGGTAGTTGGGTTGCGCTTAGAGTTAAGTTGCCCGTGAATCCGTTAAGTTCGGACACATTGACGGTGGTTGTGCCGGAAGAACCTGGAGCCAGGGTCAGAGAGGAAGGCGACACGCCGACGGTGAAAGTTGGTGTCGGTGCGGCGGTGATAGTTTCTTGAAATTCAGCGTAACTCGTCGCGCCAGGATTGCTGCCTTCGATTACCACCCAAGATGTTCCAGCGGGGGCGGTGCTACTCGCGGTCATCGTGACCATGCCGGTTCCGGTTATGGGGTTCGGATTGAATGTTGCGGTTACACCGGGGGGAAGTTCGTAAGCGGACAATGTCACCGGCCCGGCAAAATTTCCATTGGGAACCACCGTAATGGTGGCTGATGCAGAGTCGCCGGGATAGAGGGTCCACGGAATGGGCGAAGTGTTCAGGAAAAAGTCCGGCGAAGTCATCGTTACCGCGACGGTGGCGGTTTCGCTCAGGGCGCCAGAGGAGCCGGTGATGGTCAACACGAAACTATTCCCAGTGGTGGCGGAATTGCTCGCACTAAGCGTGAGCAAACTACTGCCAGTTGTGGGATTCGCACCCCAAATTGCCGTCACGCCGCTGGGCAGGGCGGAGGTCACGGCGAGATTCACGCTACTGTTGAATCCCGCATAGTCGGTCACCGAAATGGTGGTTGCAGTGGAGCCGCCCTGAGAAAGCTGTATTGAAGCGGGGGACGGAGCAATGCTGAAACCCGGGGCATTGACTTGCAAGGCCAGCGAAGTGCTTTCGGTCATGCTCCCGGAGGTGCCGGTGATGGTCAACAGGTATGATGCGCGGATCGCGGAGCTACTCACGGTCAGCGTGAGTGCGCCGCTTCCGGTTACGGGGTTCGGAGTAAATGCTGCCGTAACGCCACTGGGAAGACCAGAGATGGATAGATTCACGCTGCCAGTAAACCCACCCAAATCTTGCACTGTAATGGTAGTTGTGCCGGAAGCACCAGGGTTGATGATCAGGTTGCTTGGCGAAGCCGAGAGTTGAAAGCCCGGCGCTGCAAGGGGAGCCAGAGCGTTGATCAGATCCTGACCGTTCGGACTGCCCCATCCAGTCACCAGATCGTAGCCGGGAACGGCATTGAAAGCCGTTGATCCTGAGAAGTAATAGTTGTTCCCGCTGATGATGTCGTGGAAGTCGCTTTCGTAATCAGCGTCTTCGCCGATGACATAGATAGCGGGGTTGACAAAACCCACGACCGGATTGCCCGCGTTCACGGCCTGCTGATTGACTAGCGCCATGAAGCCTGCCCAGCGCGGTGCCGCAAAGCTGGTGCCGCCCCAGTCTCCTTGACAAACGCCCATATTGCAGTCGTAGTTGTCGAAATCCGCTTCCGCAGCCACATCCGGCACATTGCGCAGGGTTGTGGACCCACCATTGGCGGCATTGGCCACCCCTGCCTGCCAACTCGGAATCGGAATCCCATCGGGACTGATGCCGCCACCGCTTTGATCCCACGCCGTTTCCGCACTCCAGGGTCCACCAGCGCTATTAGTGGTCAGGTCGGTTCCGCCGGCAGTCGTCACCCATGCGTCTTCCGCTGGATAGTAATAATCGACGAAGGGATCGTATGCTCCATAATCCCCGGAAGCGGCAAAAATGCTCTGGCCCTGCGCGGCAAGCTCCTGAAAGATAAAATCGTCCGTCGAAGGGTCATCCGGACTCCACGTCCAGGAGATACTCAGCTGTTGGGCCAGATTTTCCGTGGCCATGGCATTGAGTATGTCCACATCCGAGGAGCCAATGTAGACGCGAACCTGGCTCAGCCCAGGAGCCATTCCAATCGCCTGCACTATATCCAATGTCTCTTCGGCATCAGTGCCCGTGACCGGAGCACCTGTTGCGCCGTCCAGCAGCACGTTGTTGACGGGGATGTTGTAGGTTGTTCCACCGGTGGTTGGCGCGTAAGCCAAGATGTAATTGCTACCGTTCGCGCTCGATGTAGCAGTTCCGTCAAAGGTCGACGTGACATCGCTGATATTGTAGCCGTCAAACTCCACCAGCCCGACCGTCTGGCCGTTGCCGGTGAGCGCCTCGCCGCCGTAGTAAGCTGCCCGCATGTCGCTGGCAAGGTAAGCACTCCCTGGACCGGAGCCCACCGCCGTATTGGCGCGAGCTTGCGCCGTTGTCGCTTTTATTGCCATGGAGCGCGGAACCGAGAAGTTGTTCAGGCCGGCAATGTGCGCCACCGTCACACTCAGATTGAGCGAAGGCTCGCGATCCGGAGAAAAGAACGTTCGCTTCTCCGTGGGATGCTGGTAGACGTTCATTTGTACGTTGAAGGTCTTCTCGACCTGCGCAACGGTACCGGTAATGGGCACAATCAGGCGATTCGCTGGCGTGGCAGTGACGGTAAAACCATTGGCCTCGGCGAAATCAACCACCGCTTGGTAATCTTCCGCCGCAGGGCTGAACTGCCTGGTGAACTGATCGACCCTGAGAAAATGGCGATACTTCGGACTGGATGGATCATAGAGCTGGCCCAACAGCGTGGTCAGCTCTGCCTGGTTACGCAGCGGAAGCACGATGGTGAGTCGCATCATCTGCGTCGCTGGCAGCGTACCCACCAATGTCGCCTGGCCGCTGGAAACCGCGGGTCGGACGTGGTGGTGCAACACTTGTGGCAGTTGCTGCGCCTCACTCATGGTGGCGAACAACAGCGCAACGCACAGTGCGACCAGCGCACCCCGTTTTCGCGTGCAGCTTGATACAAGACGAGAAGCATTGGCAAAGACTGGAGAGAAGATCGAGGCAGGCATCGAGGTCATGGCTGAATCGCTCCTGTGACTCATAATCGGTACATCAAGGGTGATCTATTTTGGCCGGAATTTCCTTCTTGACCTCGAAAACGACAGGATTGTATGCCCATCTTGCCTGATCGCGACGTTGAGAAACGAGTCTCTATCAAGGCACTCCCGGCGATCTGTCATCCGCACTGGCACAGGGCAGAATCGCCCCGTATTACGCCCTGTTTTTGCAATATCCCTACTCGCCCAACCTTCTGGGAAGACCTATTTCCTATGCAGACTCGACTATCGACCTCTCCATCATCGCGTCTTTCTGTGATTGCGTTTTTCTCGGTGGGCAGGGACTGCCACGCCTGCTTTTGTGACCGCGTTCAAGAAGTAGAGGCAAAATCCGGGGGTCTTTCGTAGAGTTTTGTTCGCAATCGTGCGAAAAACGGAAGGGACGTAATGCGTAAGTCGCCGAGAAGTATGGTGGCCAGGGACGGAGTTGAACCGCCGACGCCAGCCTTTTCAGGGCTGCGTACTACCAGCTTATCCCCCTTGTCCTTCAACAACTTAACTTTGCAGAGTGGCCCCAGTTTTGTGACCACTCTGTGACCAGCGCCGATGTTCGCCTAAGCGTCGGCTGATCGAAACAAGTAAGGACTCGATGACCATGGTCGAAGCCACAAGAGCGTTTTGTTGTTACCAATCCGACGGGCCAACCGATAACTTCCTGTTTGCCCGCGATCCGCCCAGAGCTCCAAGGCGGAGCTCATGCTACCCTCTTGGCCGAGCCACCCAGCGGCAATTTTTGGAGGATCTCGATGCGATTCACACGTGGATTCTTGCCTTGGAGCGCGACCGCATACGTTCTCGCCTTTTTATCACTCGGAGCGTCTATTTCGCATTCGCAGGGCTCCGCGAAGCCAAAGCCGCATGTTTCTTATGATGGCCCGGCATTGACGTTTGATTTTCCCGGCGTCAAGGTCGGGGTGGCAGAATACGAGGAAGGGCCCACCGGAACTACTGTGCTGTACTTTCCCACGCCTGTGGTCGCAGCAGTCGATGTGCGGGGAGGTGCGCCTGGGACTCTCAACACCGAGGCCTTGCGGCTGGCTTACGACGACCCGGCCGCAGGCGTCAATGCGATCGTGCTCTCGGGAGGCTCGTCCTACGGCCTGTCTGCCGCCACGGGAGTCGCCAATGCGCTCAAAGACATGATCCCCGACGCGGGCAATTTTGACGATGTGGCTTCGGCT